>Ga0172367_10009692_pt1 | contig 10521 bp, 5 predicted proteins | sample Lak10m_FD_114542 | JGI IMG/M metagenome (GOLD analysis project Ga0172367, IMG submission 114542) | Freshwater microbial communities from Kabuno Bay, South-Kivu, Congo - kab_022012_10m | ecosystem: Environmental > Aquatic > Freshwater > Lake | place: Democratic Republic of the Congo: South-Kivu...
CGCTACGCAAGCAGCACTGGACTTAAAAGAAAACCTAAGCAATAAATCAACCGCAACAGCACTTGGGACTAGTGACGCACTCTATCCCACCCAAAATGCGGTGAAGACATATGTTGATGCTCAAGTTGCAAGCGGTACGGTACCAGATGCAACTACGCTTATAAAGGGTAAGGTACAATTAGCGGGGGATCTAACCGGAACGGCGTCATTACCAGAGGTAGCGGCGAGTGCTATCACAACTACTAAGATTGCTGACGGTGCAGTGACGACAGCGAAGATTACAGATGCGAACGTCACTACTACAAAGCTTGCGGACGCATCCGTAACTGATGCGAAGATTGTAACGGTGGCGGGAAGTAAAGTAACGGGCAACATTACTGGCAATGCAGCGAATGTTACGGGCACAGTTGCAGTTGCAAACGGTGGAACGGGTGCAACAACCGCGGCTGCTGCAAGAACTAATCTGGGAGCGACTACAGTGGGTGCTAATTTCTTTACACTTTCTAATCCCTCCGCTGTTACTTTTCCTAGAATGAATGCTGACAACTCCGTGTCTGCCTTAATTGCATCTGATTTTCGTACTGCTATTGGAGCAGGTACTTCAAGTACAAGCGGAACGGTAACATCAGTTGAATTATTAGCAGGAATAACGGGGTCAGATGTAAACATTTCAGGAAGTCCAATCACTTCTAGTGGAACAATAACAATAAATATTCCAGATGCCTCTTCTTCAGCACGAGGTGTTGTTACAACTGGTACACAAACTTTTGCGGGTGCAAAAACTTTTAGCAGTGATATAACTGTTAATGGTGTAAAAATTGGTCGTGGTGCTGGAAATAATGATCAAAACGTAGCGGTTGGTGCTGATGCATTAGCTTCTGGTACTGGTACTAGAAACACTGCTATTGGCTATGGAGCTATGAGACAGTACAGCGGAACTTCTTTTGACAATAACACGAGTGTTGGATATTTTAATATGCCTTCTTTGACAACAGGTAACGGAAATACATCAGTTGGTGCTGAGGCTATGCTTTCAATTACAATAGGAACCCAAAATACATCCATTGGGAATCAGTCCTTAATAAATACAACTGGTAATAATAATGTTGGAGTGGGCAAAAGTGCTGGCCAAACAATAACAACTGGAAGCGGAAATACAATACTAGGGACTGATGCAGACGTTGCAGCAAATAACTTATCAAATGCTACTGCTCTAGGCTATGGTGCTACTGTTGCTGCAAGTAATACTATTCAGCTTGGTAACACTTCGGTAAGTAATGTAAAAACAAGCGGAACGATAACTGCTGATGCGGTAACTTATCCAAAAGCACATGGCACCAGTGGGCAAGTATTAAGCACTACTGGAAGCGGCGCTCTTACCTGGATTACACCTTCTACAACTGCTACTGCCTATAGTGGCACCTTACCTGTTGCCAATGGGGGTACTGGACTAACAAGCATCACATCAGGTCAAATTCCGTTTGGGAATGGGAATAGTGCTATTGGTACAAGTTCAAATTTAACGTGGGATAATTCCACAGGTAGTTTAGGTATTGGAACTAGTACCCCTGGAAATGGATTTAATACAAAACTTGATGTTGTGGGTAGTACATCAATTCGAACTAATAGTTCAGGTATTGGTTTAAAATTTGATGGCTATTCTCCATCTGGTACATTGCAGGTGTCTCGTATATATACAGATGCAACTAGTGGCACACCTGGTGATTTTATTTTAGGGACCTATCCAAATGGGCATTTAAATCAGTTATACTTAAAGCAGTCAAATGGTTTTGTAGGTATACAAACTACTAGTCCTACCACTGCCTTAGACGTAAATGGTACTATAAAGGCTACCTCATTGGTAAAGTCTGGAGGGACTTCTTCTCAATTTTTAATGGCTGATGGAACAGCAACATCGACTCCCTCACTTTCTGGTGCAACAGGTTTACCACTTTCTACTGGTATAACTGGAATACTTCCAATATTGAATGGAGGAACAGCCGCTACTACTGCTGCCGGTGCACGAACTAATTTGGGAGCTACTACTGTGGGTGATAATTTCTTTACACTCTCTAATCCATCAGCTGTTACTTTTCCTAGAATGAATGCTGACAACTCCGTATCTGCGTTGAATGCTTCAGATTTTCGTACTGCTATTGGTGCAGGCACTTCAAGCACAAGCGGAACGGTAACATCAATTGGAATATCAGCAGGAACAACGGGGTCAGATGTAAGCATTTCTGGAAGTCCAATTACTTCTAGCGGCACCATTACAATAAATATACCTGATGCAGCCTCCTCAGCACGAGGTGTTGTTACAACAGGCTCTCAGACTTTTGCTGGTGCAAAGACATTTAGCAGTGATTTAACTGTGAATGGGATTACGGTAGGGAAAGGCCTCAATAGTGTTTCAAATAACACTGCAATTGGTACTAGTGCACTTACTGCTAATACATCCGGCCACAATAATACATCAATTGGGTTTGATGCCCTTAAATCAAACACTACCGGCGTTCAAAACACAGCGGTGGGGTCAAATGCACTTACTGCTAATACATCCGGCTATAATAATACATCAATTGGGTTTGAAGCCCTTAAATTAAATACCTCAGGGGTGTATAATATGGCAAGTGGAGCTTACGCATTAGGATCTAACCTTACTGGTGACGCAAATACAGCAACCGGTTATGCTGCACTGCGGAATAGTACAACTGCAACGGGAAATACAGCAAGCGGTTATTATGCTTTACATTCAGCAACTGGCGGGTATAACACTGCAGACGGATTTTATACGCTTCAAGCAAATACAACTGGCTATAGTAATACAGCAATTGGGGCTCAAGCACTTTATCATAATACTACTGGTTATCAAAATACAGCAGTAGGAAACGATGCTGGAGTTTACACTAATGCAGTTGGTAATAATCAGACCTCTAATACTTCTGTTTATATAGGTTATGATACTAGAGCAAGTGCAAGTGGCAATGCCAATGAAATAGTTATTGGTGCATCTGCAAGAGGAAATGGTAGTAATACTGCTCAAATAGGAAACAGCTCAATCACCAATCTTAAAACGAGCGGGACTTTAACTGCCGGAGCTGTCACTTACCCCAACACTGATGGAACCGCTAATCAAGTATTAATCACAAATGGAAGTGGTGTTGCAAGTTGGTCCACACCCACTACGGCTGTTACGACAGTAGGCACTATTGCTGGATCTTCCACTGCTAATGGCGCAACAATAAGTGGAGCTACCTTAACACTGGCTCCAGCGGATGGTACCAATGGAGGGATAGTTACAACAGGTACTCAAACTTTTGCAGGGGCTAAAACTATATCTAATACTACCGCAAGTACTTCAACTTCTACAGGAGCATTAGTAGTTTCTGGAGGAGCTGGAATTGCTGGAACTGTAAATGTGGGTGGGGCATTAAACGGTGCAAATTCAGCTAGTTCAACAATTTCAGGATTTGCAGCAAACATCAATAATCAAACTGGTACAAATTACACCTTGGTGACATCTGACAATGGCAAGATTGTAACACTTAATAATGCAAATGCAATAACACTTACAATTCCCTCTGGTCTTCAAGTAGGGTTTAATTGTATGGTTGTTCAACTTGGCACAGGTCAAGTCACGATATCTGGCTCCGGAACAACAATCACAAACAGAAGTGGATTTACTAAAACTGGTGGTCAAAATGCAATAGTTACATTGTTGTCAGTAGTTTCAAATAGCTTTATATCAAGTGGCGACATGTCAAATTAAAAGTAAAATGAATAGGTATATTCAATTGCTCCTTTGTCTATCAATAACGCAAGTCATTCATGCGCAGGCTACAATTCCATCATACCAGGCTGTAAACTATCTTCCCACATTTATAACGGGCGACATGGAGGTTAGGTATGAATTTTCGAATACAAGTTCTTATCCTGGAAGTGGCAATTCAGTAACAGATTTGATGGGTGTACAACAAAACGCTACAATTGTTAATTCACCTTCATTCAATAGCACTGAAATAAAATCCTTGAACCTTGTCAGTGCTTCATCTAATTACATTATAACAAATGCAATAACATCAACTTTAAATGAATCAGTTTTCCTGTGGGTATACCCAACTGGCAATGGAGTTATTCTCTCTGAGTTAGGTCAATCAACAATTAACTACGCATGGCATGATAGTCAAATTGAGATAGTTGGCTCACAAATACGTTTTGCAGTTTGGCAATATACTATTGGCAACCCGCAGATAAGCTCTAGTCTAGCATTAAACATGTGGCATTATGTTGGATTTACATATGATGGAACTACATTAAGAGCCTTTATAGATGGAGCTTCAGTAGGTACTTTTTCAATAAGTAGACAGATTCCTCAAACACTCTATTACGGTATTGGAGCTACGGACGCAACGAATCTAGGAAATGGGGGCTATGGAAATTTCAGGTTAGGTGCGTTTCACTTCTATAGAAGAGCATTGTCTCCAAATGAAGTTTTACTAAATTATCAAGCAACATCTTCAGCATTTTCATCCTCAACACAATTTAAATATTGGGTATATAGTACAAATGGGGGCACTGGCCTTACAAATCAATATCCAGCTAATCCTAGTAATATATCGCAAATGGATCAAATGTTTGATATTTCAAATTCAAATACTACATTATCACAGACCGGATCAACAAATTCTGCAAGTATTTTAGATTGGACTACTACAACTGATTTATCAAATCTTGGAATTAATTTACCGAATAGTGGCAGCTATGCTTCTATAAAAATCCAAGGAACTTTTGTCCCTTTAGAAACCGGGAGTTATATATTTACACTTTCATCTGATGATGCCTCTGATCTTTCAATTGATGGACAATATGTAATTCAAACTTATTCAGGTCAAGCTGTTCAAGCATTGGGAACAAGAAATGGCACAATATCTTTAGTTGCTGGCAGGAGCTATTCTTATACTTTAAGACAGCAAAATTCCAGCGGCGACCTTGGCATGAGATTATATTGGAAATCTCCATCGCAGGCTGCTTCAGATCTGTCGGGTTACACTTCTAACTGGACACAAAATATAGAAGAAATCGTGTCTAATTCTGATATGGATGGATCTTCATCTGCAAAAGCTGCTCCTAATGCGAAATATATTCAATCAAACTTTACTAATTACACAGATGGCGTGTATTGGATAAACCTTCCAAAACTTGGGCCAACCCAAATTTATTGTATCCTGAACAGCTCTGTTGATGGTGGCGGCTGGATGATGATGATGAAAGCCACGAGAGGAACTACCTTTCAATACTCAAGCACATATTGGACAGATCAAGGCACTGTGCTAAATACTGGAAATACTAATAGGAACGATGGGGATGCAAAATTTAATACAATGAATTATTTCTGGGCTAAAGATATGATGGCGCTTTGGCCTGATATAACAACAGTGGGCGGAAGTATGTCTTTGTCTGCATATGGATGTTGGTCTTGGCTTCAGAATAATTTCAACAATAGCAAAAGAGTTAACCCTGTTCACTTCTTTAATACTGTAAATAGACTTTTTTTAGGAGATGCTAATAATTTTGCTGGGAAAGGAAGCCAATTCAGCTCTCAGACTGATGTTAGATTTTATGGATTCAATTACTATGATCTTAGTTCTCCATCAACTTCAAAAGTTAGATGGGGCTTTGGTTGGAATGAGAATGGAGGTGGATTATACCCTAATGGTAATGAGACCTCTAATGATGTAACTGGAGGAATTGGTATGACAGGGGTCTTTGCAACTAATCTCAATTATTCTGCTGGCGACCAAATGAATTGTTGCGGAGTAACTGGAATAAATCGAAGCGCTCGTGTTGAGATTTATGTTAGATAATTCATTTCTTTACGATAAGAATAATCATTACTGAATTTGATTTAGTGCATATTTAAATTTATTTGTTTTGTAAGTGTCCCTATTTTAATGACAGTTTAAAAAAATACTCATTGCGTTCTCTCTCCTCACTTATCTTATAATATGGATTATCCCCGAATCGAACCTTTAGGTTAATCTGCTGATTTTTAGAGGATATAATCTACGCAGGTAGAAAATGTCGCCAAATTGTCGCCACGGTGGGTAAATCCACCTATTTATGTAGTAAAATAACTGTAAAGAACGTTCCAGAACGGAAAAGAACATTCGGGAACGGGGAAAAACGTACCAGAACGCTTACAGGCGTTCCGGAACGGAAAACCCCTTTTTCAGGAAATATTATCATTTCCACCAGTTTTTCTATAGCTAGCAAGTTCCGCATTCAATTGCTGATTTTCTCTCATCAGCCCGTCATTGGTATTTTTCAGATTTGAATTTTCCTGTTTAAGGGTGTTATTGCTAGATATCAAACTAGTATTAATACCTCTATAGCTATTATTCTCTTCTCGCAGCCTTACAATTTCACTTCGAAGCGACTGATTATCTTGGTAGAGCATGTAACCAATACCAGTTGCACTAATTCCAAGTGCAATAAGAACAGTTGTCGTATTTGATTTATCATCTGCTCGGCTGAGTTTACCAATTAATGACATGTAGTTATTATTCATGATTTAGTTCGATTTTATGAGTTTTTAATTTTGAATTTGAAATAATTTTGAAGCCTAGAAATTCTGCAACTGCAATTCCCGAGTGAAAGCTAAAGCCTAAATTGTCATCAAGGTAGATGTTGTAGGCATCTAATATTTCGGTACTTACAACATCACCATGTGCAGCCAGTACCTTTAAGATTTGTCGGCGTGTCTCCCTTTGTCTTGCAGCAAAGTCTAATAAAATATCCTCTTGAGGCTGGGTCTTTAATCTAAATCTTTTCCTCTTACAATCATGTATCACGCCGAATTTGTCAATCCAACGCGAACAGTGAGTTTTGGTAGCCCTTGCTTGATCTTCAATCGGCTCACCACAGTAAAGACACACTCTTCCTAGGTTATACGTTTTTTCAGGAAGGTTGTTTGATGGTTGCTCTTTTTTCTTTTTCATTATAGTTTAAATTTTAAGATTAAAAAATCGTATGAAAGATGTTTAACTATTTTCATGCGGATATTATTTTTGATGTAATAAAGCTGGAGGGGGGATCAATTTTATAGTTGTCTATATACTCTAATACCCACGATAGCTTATAAAATAGCTTCCCACCATCTTTGGAATATCTAATCTTACCCTCTTTTCTTAGGTCAGCTGCATGTCTTTTAGAGATGTGTAGTATAGAACAGAGCTCAACTTCGTCAATTATCACTTGATCAGCCGGTCGTTGAAATTTTAAAACTTCGCTTTTTAGTTCACGCATGAACTCTTGTGCGGCTGGAGAATCGAATATGTTGTTTCTCATCATAGCGTTATTTACTTTGACCGTCATTGGTCATTTCACAAGATGAGTAGAAATATAGGTTCTAAAAAATTTATTTAAAAAAAAAGCGAAAGAACATTGATTTTAAATCAAAAAACTCACTTTTTTATTTTATAAAATAAGTAAATGTGGAAAAGGTACTACGAGTAATGAAAATACATGTGGATAAAATATTCTGCAGTAAATTATTGAAACTAGGCTGCAGCTGGGTAAAATGAATTTGTATTACGTAATCAAGAGCTAAAATTTGAAATTCTCTTATAGTTTAAGCGGTAAGCATTTTTATAATCTTTGACTTTGAAATACGAAGTCCGCGATAATGTTTTTTCATTTCGAAATATACAAAGTCGTCTTCAACTTTGATAATGGTTAAATTAAATTGAATTTTCCCTTGTTAAACCTCTCAACTTTGTCTTCATTCATACTGACACGGTAGTTATATGTAACTTCTGAAATCCCAGCACCTATTCCTATGCAAGCATATATAATTATAGACTATAAAGACATTTCTAAAATAGAATTATAAGTGATGACTTAGTTTTAAAACCTCGGCCGTTTATTCTAACAAACCCGTTGTTGATGAAAAGAATAGCCAATTGACTAATTTCCTGACTCTCTTCTGCACTTTAACGAGCAATAGTCATCAGATGATATCCCATCGCCATAGCGCCGGACATATGTAAAACTTCTTCCACACCATTGACAAGTAGTCACATAACTATCACTTGAAGTTGATTGTGGGGTGGAATAATAAGTATTGTTTAAAGAATTTAATAAATTATCAACCGCTTTAAAATATCCAAGCATTAGGGTAGCAAAAGTGCTACCATTTTCTTCCGAGCGCTTATACCATGCAAGCGCTAACTTTTTATCTTTTTTTACTCCATCTCCCCGAAGATACATACCAGCCAACCCATCTTGAGCTGTTGTATCTCCTTTATCAGCTGCAATTTGATACCACTTCAACGCTTCTTTTAAATCAATTTGAACGCCGTTACCATATAAGTAGCAGGTCCCAAGCGATGCTTGTCCGGCTGGATTTCCTTTTTCCGCTGATGCCCGATACCACTTAATTCCTTCTTCTATATTTTTCGCTGTACCTTTCCCTTCTTGATAAAGGTATCCAAGTGCATTTTGTGCATCCGAATTACCATTTTCAGCCGAAAGTTTATACCACTTAAAAGATTCTTTTTCGTCTACTTTCACACCAATGCCATTCATATAGAAGTTTCCAAGAAGATATTGTGATTTTATAGAATTATTATCAGCAGCTTTTTTTATGTAAAAAAACGATTGGTCATAATCTTTTTCGAGTATATCTCCACGATAATAAACTTTACCTAAAATATTTTGAACATACCAATTGTTATTATCTTCTGCCTCTTTTTTAAGTTCATCAATATTTTCAGTAAACCATTTTTTTCTTTCATCGTTGGTCTTTAATAATATGACTCCCATATTACCTAAAAGCTTCTCGCCATATTCAATCGCATCTCTATAATACTTTGCTGCTTGAGCTGTATCATTTTCTCTAAAATAATAATTACCTAAAAGCAAAGCTGCTTTTCCATATTTTTTACTATATAAGTTCTCAATACTTTTAAGATTAAATGAATCTTTTTCTTTGTATAAATTCATAATAGAGGTAAACTCTTGCTTAGTTTGAAACTGACTAAATAAATAATACCCTAAAACAAGCCCACCTATGATTAGAAAAAAAGTAATTAGTTTTTTAAAACTAAATGCTGATCCAGGTTGGCTAATATTATGTTGGGGGTGTACATACTTAGGAGGGAAATTTGAACTAATCGCTTCCCCACTCGCTGAAATATTTGATAAAGTTGTCCAATCCTTTAAGCCTTCATACCATATTGGAGTATCAGGTGAAAGTTTCTTTTCAATAATTTGCTCTAGTGTAAAGGGCCCACTTTGTTGTGATTTTTTTTCAATGATAAAATAATTTCTCATTTCTCAAGTTTTTTGGATTAGGCTATGAAGCTCTTATCCTAATTTATGAAATTTTTTTAATCATTATACGTAGATGTAAATAAAAAAGCAGCTACAAGGTAAAACTTATAACTGCTTGATTATCTGCTCCCCTTGCTAGACTTGATTCAAATACTCTCTGCATAACAGTCAGTACATCCCCATCACCCCCTCCATATCCTTTTTCACTTTATTGTTTACAATCTTAGCATAGATCATGAGGTTCTTCATCCCACTATGACCAATCATTTTGCCCACAGTTTCTAGTGGTACTCCATTAGACAGTGTTACTGTTGTTGCAAAGGTGTGGCGGGCTAGGTGCATGAATATATTTTTTTCAAGGCCTGCTAGGCGGGCAATTTCTTTTAAGGCCAAGTTCAGCTTTTGATTACTAGGCACTCGCCACGTAAAATCACGGCAATCAACGGTGGGGGAGTACTTCAATAAAATACGTTCCGCAACAGGGAGAAGCGGGATATAGCTTAGGATGCCGGTTTTATTTCGGTACTTCTCAATATGCTTACTGCCATCGGGATCTATAATTATATGATGTGATTTCAGGGAAGCAATATCACTGTAGGCGAGACCGGTGAAACAGGCAAATAGAAATAAATCTTTATTTCTCTCCATGGCTTCCGTAAGCCCTGATAATTGTTGTAGCGTTTTAATCTCCTCGGTGGTTAGATAATCTCTTTTGACAGGCTGTTGCGCTAGCGACATACTAACAAATGGGTTGCAGCGAATAATCCCCTTTTTCACTGGTTCGTTCAAAATAGTTTTGAGGCAATTCATGAGCGCTACTGCTGAGTTGTTTGCATTTCTTTTTTCTCTGCGCAAGAACTTAAAAAATCCTTCTAAAAATTGTTGATCAACGCGGGTAACGGGAATATTATGAAGGGACATTTTTTGATTGAGGTATTCTTCCAAATACCTTTTAGCACGTGTGTATTTGTAATAAGTAGTAATGGCTAAATCCACACCCACGCGGCTTTTATATTCATGGAGTTGACCGCACACATATTCCAAGAGTGTTTCAGGGGCTTCATCATTTCCCTTTAGTTTGTCAAAAATTTCATTCAGCGAAAAATCACCGTAGAGTGTTTTTAGTTTTTCAAACACGGTTTTACAGCGGTGGGCTATTTCGTGTAATTGTTGGTTAATAGCTACAGC
>Ga0172367_10009694_pt1 | contig 10517 bp, 11 predicted proteins | sample Lak10m_FD_114542 | JGI IMG/M metagenome (GOLD analysis project Ga0172367, IMG submission 114542) | Freshwater microbial communities from Kabuno Bay, South-Kivu, Congo - kab_022012_10m | ecosystem: Environmental > Aquatic > Freshwater > Lake | place: Democratic Republic of the Congo: South-Kivu...
AGCAAACTGGTGTCGGGCTAGCAATGCACTTTGCCCGATATTTTGCAGAGTCAAAGCCCAAAATAATAAACCGCAACTTAGTATTTCAAGTGAGGTCAACTTACCACCCCACAACCAAGAAGCTATCAGGGCGATAGAAGCGAGTGCCAAGTACAAGAGCGAAATGACCGATTCTGCAGCCCGCCAAGTGGTGTATCTCTGCAATGGAGTTGTTTCGGCTACGGCTAGGTCTCGGCCTACCATAGTTGCCATTCCGAAATCAACGAATAACAGAAATGCTTGAAGCGACAGGATTAATGCGACAAGGCCGAATAGATCGGGGCCAAGTTGGCTATTGAAGAACGGAAGTATCAGTAGCCCAACCAGGATCGCACCAGACTTGCTGACGTAAAGGAGACCCAGGTCGATCAGTCGCCGCTTGTTGTCAGCCATCGCCAACGATGCCTGTTGAACGACTTTTACGATCTTTATAATTATCGTTTTAATAGTCACCGAGTTCATCCGATATCGAACTCGGTGACTTGTGTGATCAGATTGGTTATCTGGTCGTCGGTGAGCCACCATCCACAAGGCAGTGCTAATAGTTGATTCATTGCCCACTCTGTACCGGGCAACTCAGCACGTGGTGTGCCAAAACCTGTGTACCAGTCGTTTCGTTGGTGGAAGATAGACGACTTAATGCCGTGCGCTTTAAGGTGCATAAGCAATTCGTCACGATGCTCAGACAGCACCAGAAAGCCCCAGAACGCTGGCATGGCGCTCCGCACTGGGCAAACCGGTCGCAGCTTATTTAAGTTACCCAGTGCGTTCGCAAGCTTGTCAGCCACAGCTATAGTGCGTTTCGTCCGTTCTGCAAAAGTATTCAACTGGGACAATGCAACAGCGGCATTAAGATTATTTAGTGCGGCTGACCAACCAATCTCAGGAACATCCGATTCAGGATTGATCTCACCCCTTACATCGCGGAAGGATGACCCATCCACGCCGAAGCGGCGAAGGCGGGTAGCACGTGCCGCAGTTGCTGCATCAGGCGTAGCCAACATCCCGCCGTCAATCCCGTTGATTTGTCTGTTAGGGTAGAGTGAGTAGACGGCGTAGTCACCTACTGTGCCAACCGGGCGGCTATCAAGCGTGGCGCCAAGGGCGTTATTGCAGTCCTCTATTAGGGGAATGCCTCGTTCACCGCACAGAGCGGCAATGCGATGGGTATCTGAAGGATAGCCAGCGATGTGATACACCATCACCGCTTTGACCGATGGCCTGAGCTTCGCAGCAAGGTCTTCCACGGACATCGACATTCTTTCGGGATCAATGTCAATCCAGACTGGAGTGGCCCGCAAGCGTGCGATTGGAGAATTAGACTGCAAGCAAGAAAAAGCAACCGTCGCCACCTCGTCACCTGCGCGTACGCCGGCCAAATGCAACGCCAGCAGCACTGCGCTGGTCAAGTCATTCGTCGAAACGATGTGCTCGCGACCTGCAATCGCTGAGAATGCATGTTCTAGCGCTGCCACCTTTGGGCCGCTGGCAATCTGCCCTGATCGCAACACTTCTAAGGCGACCGCCTCCATCTCAGGCAGGCGCACCGGATGAAATAAGTCAATCGTTGATGAAGACATAGTCTCAACCCTTTCGCAAGGTATCGACAATTTTTTCACGATCGTCATTGCCGACCCACCAACCGCAAGGAATGTGTGTCAACCTCCGGTAGTAGGTGTCCAGTCCGGGCAATGGGCGTCTAAACGGTTGAAATACCGTATGCATGTGATTGGGACGATGCAGCTTCGATGCCGAAACACCGGCTGCCGCCAAAATGCGCTCAACTGCATCAGAGTCATCGCTGAGAACGCTGTAAAGCCAGTATGAAGGTTCCTGGCCTGCATCGATCCGCGTGACCGAAAGACCAGGTATCCCTGAAATCTTACGGTCAAAGAACTGTCCATTTGCAATATGACGCGAAATTCGCTGATGTATGGTTTCCAGCTGGGCAAGTCCGATGACGCCCGCAACGTTGTGCATGTTGTATTTGAAGCCGGGCCGAGTGATGTCTACTTCTGTCCTGGGTACACCTTTGGCTAAGCCGAACCACCGCAGCTTCTTGGCAGCAGGCACCAGATCGGGGTTGCGTATAGTCAACACGCCGCCGTCAATCGTGGTCATATGTTTGATGGCTTGCAACGAAAAGATACCGAAGTCGCCAATGGTTCCGATCGGGGCTCCAGCGCAGCGGGCACCCAGCGCATGGGCAGCGTCCTCAATAAGCGCAACTCCGTGTTGGTCAGCAAGTCGCCTCATGGCAGGCATATCAACTGGAAAGCCTGCATAGTGCACGACCATGATGGCTTTTGTTTTAGCTCCTATGGCAGCAGCCACGGAAACGGGGTCAATGTTGCCGGTTTCGGGGTCCACGTCCGCAAACACCGGCTCGGCTCCGCACTGCAGGATCACAGTGTTGGTGGGCTCCGCAGTCATGCTGGTGGTGATGACCTCGTCACCCGCTTCGACGCCCGAGAGCAGGAGGGCGATGTGCAAGGCGGCCGTGCCACTGCTGGTGCCCAACGCCACCGGAAGGCCGAAGCTCTGGGCAAATTCAGCCTCGAATTGGTAAACATGTTCACCTTCAGCAATCATGCCGCTGTAAATCACCTCCTCCAGGGCGGGCATCAAACGCTCTTTAGGCGGCATGGCAACTTTGACTAATGGGATCATGGGGGTACCTGTTAGATTCTGTCGAGGAAGGGAATGGTGTCCGGTAGGTGATCACTTTCTTCCAGGACGAGGGACATACGGACAGCGCTTGGTTTTAGATTGGTGTCATACCCGTTGTGGCTCAACGCTTCAATAATGGGTGCGTGCTCGGGCACGTTAAGGTTCCACGTATCGGGCATTACGTGGTCAATAAGATCTATGACCTGCTCCATACGGCCGGTATATCCCACGAGCGTTTCGGTCGAGCTGGATTTACAGATGGAAATGGACGCACCGTGCAAAGTGGAATATCTAACGACCTCCTTTGCAAACGCCGGCGCACCTTTGAGCACAGTTGCGAAGATGTGGTTAGCCGCCGAATTTTTTGATAATTTGAATTCGGTTGATCGACCTCCGCGTCGAATTACTTGACCGAACATGTCGGTACTGTCGGTCTCGAAATCGAGCTTTTTGTAAACGGCAGCCTTGGTTGTCCAGAGAACCAAATGTGTGAGTTTCTGCGTCTTGGCCAGTTCTACCGTTTGTTGCATAAGCCGGGTGCTGAGCCCCATCCTTCGAAAATTTTCTGCAACGCAAACAAGCCCAACAAGGCCAAGTTTCCTTCCCGAGTCAAGTGGTCTGTGCCGGAGAATCAGCGATGCTGCTGTTGCCTGGTCGGATCCATTGTCTAAAATGATGCGAACACAGTAGAGGTTATGTTTGTCGTGGATCCAGGGAAAGTGGAACTCGGGGGAAATGCCACGATTCCTTGAAGCGAAAAAAATCTGCCACATTAGACTGATTGAATCTGGTGGAATCCAGTCAGAAACAATAATTTCGAAATTGTCAGTGATTTTCTCACTTCTAGTCACGCGAAGAAACTCCACTTAAAATAACACATTCCAGATCAAAACTCGTGCACCTTCAGGCACTCATTAAGCTATTTTCATTTTGAATTTATCTGGAATATTTGTATTAGAAATTTTTCGCATGAGCATTACCTTTCATTTTCAAATAAACCCCAAATGCCAACCCGAGTGTTGAGTAAAATGGGAATATTAAAATGATATCTGATACCCCCCTCCAGTACACGGAATGAAGGTAAAAATGCAAGGGCATTAATATTACCCACAAACCTGCAGCAGAAGCAGCGATTGTTGCAGCAAACACAACACCGATAATTTCAGCGTGTACCACTGAAAGAAATGCCAGTGCACCTAATAGAACCAGAGCTAGGACAGCCTGAATTGTATAAAAAAGTGCTTTTTTACTGGAAAAGGAAAAGTAGTCAAGAATACTCGAATATCCAAGATATTGATTCCGAGCCTTTAGCACTTCAGACCAGCCATTTGCATTATCTCCCGCGACATCATTTTTTTTGTTTAAAATAGCGTAATGACTCATAGATGTCGATATACTATTTTTGTATTTTAGAAAATGAGGCTCATTCTTTCCGGTCACGAAATAACTTTGTATTACGCCAACAACTGAGCCTTCAGCAACTTTAATTCTGGATTCATTTAGAATAAGCACCAGTAATGCAGCAGCGAAAGCCAAAACACCCACCAAACCCACTCCTGAGATTCTTCGGGCAATCACCCAAATTCTATTTTTATCTATTTCGTAGAACAATATAGGAATTATCGCAGAAATAATAACAACTGGAGCGTATTCAAAACCTGTGCAAAATTTAATTAAAAAAAACAAAAACAAAATCGTACTCAACTTTGCTTCTGAATACTTATGATACTTTGAAAGAACCAAATAGAATGGTGCTATATATAATGGATAAAGCCAATATAAATTTCCAGAGTCTAACCAGTAAAATGTCGATAGGAAGAGTGGGGTTGAAAATAATGCAGCGGGCAACAACCCAAATCTTTCTTTAATTACCCCTGCGCAATTCACAAATATGTAATTAAATGACAATGAAACAAAAAAAATTGATATGTATACAATATGCGAAATCTCTAGGCCTAATGAGAGCATCCTGCTAAAAAATAAACCGTTGATTCCTGGTTGAGATGTATATGGCTGACCATCGTAAAAATACAACCCAACCCACTCATTGATCCGTCCGGCTGATGTCATCTCAATTGTATTAACCACCAAGTACTCGGAAATGAGATCTCGATATTGAAAGAAAGTCAAAGACGCCAGAAAGTTTACAAGCGTTAGTAATATTATTATGTATATTTTACGCATTAGAGGTTTATATTAGCTAGGATTAAAACATCCAAAACAAGCGAACAGAAGTATCTTGGCGACCTGAGCATTTCCTCGAAATGCACTTATTTTGGTCGGCACCTCATCTTTCGGATAAATACGTGCGGTCGCCACTTCTATACATTTGTAACCAACCTTAGGCGCTCGGTACGACAAGTAAGCAAGTAGCTCGTATGTCATAAAGACATTCCGGAAGGGCGCAATTTGGGGGTCTAAAAGCATCCGACGACTATAGGCTCTAAATCCTTGCGTTGTATCTGTCCATTTGAATCCAGATGCAGCCCTTAAACACGGAGCATGAACATATCTGATTGCAAAGTCTCGTGACTTTGGCGTGTTCACGGCCACCCCACCAGGCAGGAAACGCGATGCCTGAACAAAATCAATACCGCCTTCTAGCGCCTCGATAAATCGCGGTATGGCTTCTGGGTCATCCTTGTCGTTCCCATCGATGGTGACAATGCCCTGGTAACCTTGATCGAGCGCAAAGGCATAGGCACATCTAAGTTGGGCGCTCAGCTTTCCCGGGCCTTTTTTAACCACAAGCCCTCTGACTCCCACTTGCTGCAGTGAATCTAGCTCCAAGGAGCTGTCCGTACTGCCGCCATCAACAATGATGATGTCTGCAATCGACAAAATCCGCTCCGCCTCCATACGCTTGAGCAGGCTCTTAATACGCTCTCCTTCATTAATCACGGGGATGACAACGCAGTAAGGATGTTGCTTGCCCAACCACAGCGGTGTCTCCATGGCGGGTACTTGCCACTTTGCCCGCTCTTTCGGAGAAATATCTTGTGTCGTATTCATTTGTTTATGCAACCCGAGCTGTGATGAGTGCCACGCCTGCAATCACGAGCAGGATGCCGGCACCTGTGGTCCAGTGAAAGGGTTCACGGAAGATCAAAACGGAAAAAAGTGCGACCGTTGCTACCGCCCCGGAAGTCAGTACCGGGTGGGCAACATTCAAGGGCAACCTAGCCAGTGCAGCGGCATAGAGCAGGAAAGCCCCACCGTATAGACCCAAGCCGAGCCAGAAGGGCCAGTTGCTCAAGGCTGCCAACGGATCTGCAAGGGAGGGGAACCTCCTCGGGGGCATCATGGCCATCTTGACCAGTACGCTGGCAGAGGCGTTTGCGGCGATACCAAGCACCAAGATCAACCATTTCATCTGGCCACCCCGTGTTTAGTCCGGTAGCACTCAACGGCACAAACCAGCGCCCGTTCAATCGACTGGAGGTGAGGCTCCTCCTTTGTGGCGACCATCTCTATCGAAACTAGGTGTTCTGGAAGGTGTTGACTCAGGGCCCTGTGCATCAACTGATGATCAGTCCCGCCATCACCCAAAGGCACCAGATCCGGCTCACTCGCATGAACGTGCCCTATAAGTCTGGAACTGCACTCCAGCACAGCTTCGGGAGATTCTCCATTGATAGTTAAGGCCCCAGTATCAAACTGCATCCGAATAGCCTCGTGACCAACCGCTGCGACGATATGGGCTGTCTCTGCGCTGGTGGTCATGAAATTCGCCCCATATCGGGTTGGGTTGGGCTCCAGGCACACGATGGCACCATGTTCTTGAGCGGTATTACCTAGACGTCGAAAAAAGCTAACCGCCTGCTCGAGTGCTTGTGCGTCACTCAAGCCTGAGCGGTCACGATTCTTGGGTGAGCCAAATACCAATCGCGTTGCACCAAGGCCCGCACCGATGCGACACACCGCTCGCAGATGCTCCAGCATCGCCTCTTGGCTCTTGTTATCACCAAATACATTTAGTCCTGTCGTACCAAACAGTAAGGCTTGCATGCCAGTGATCTCGATCTCGTGACCTGCCCACCATCGTCTGACATTTGCGATGTCCTCATCTTTGGCATTGGCAGGGTCAGGAAAGTACTTGCCGGGCGCTACATCAATGGCATCAACGCCGAACTTGCACAGTAGCTTTGCGACGGAAGTATCCTCTGCGATGTCCCAGGCAATGTTTGAAATGGCTAGCCTCACGATGTCGCTCCGTTTTCACTCTTCTGGGTCATAGGTTCGGACTGGGCATAGGCTCTAATCGCCTGGATGGTTTCGCGGGAACTGTACTGATACTGACCAAGCGAACCGAAGATTTGCGCGTGCCGCGTTTGCATGTCGTAACGAGCTGGAGGGTTTTCCTGTGTCTGAATAAACGGTCTTCCGAAGCCCTGCAACGAGACATCCGCAACGCTGATCGGTTCGGCTGTCAGGTGCACCAGTGATAGACCAGCCTCCAGTGCCCTTTGGATGTCGTACCAAAGGTTGATCATGGGATAAAACTGGAAAACGCCTCGACTCTCAATAGCATGAAGATTGTTGTTATTAAGAAAGTCAAAAATCACGTTCTTGCGCAAGCCAGGACCCACCAAGCCAGGCAGCCGAACAATCAAATAGCTGGGGAAATACTTCTCGACAAACTTTTCCAGCAGTCGACGATGGAGTCCGTAAGCATGTAAGCCTGACTCATCAACGGGCGTAGACTCATCAACGCCAATCGGCCCCTTGAATACATCGACAGTGCTGATCAATATGAATTTTTTGCACTTAACCGTTCGAAGGTGGTTGATCAGGGAGTCAATCTTTTTTCGATCATCTGCCGGATCACGATTGGCAATCCATTTCTGCGCTGGTGCGCCTGCACACACCACTACATCGAATTCACGATTCTCAATTTCGAGGATATTTGTCGAACGGAAAATCGCAGAAAAATGTGCCTGCTTAAGGAGCGTACTTCCAACAAAACCAGAGAATCCAATCAGCGCGTTTTCCATCATCACTCCAGCAAGCTCTTGAACTCTTCTATTTCGAGTTTTTCAAGAACATCGTAAATATTGTCTATCTTCCCACCCAACACCGAATAGCAGCCAGGCAGTTCCGCATGTTTTTCGAAGAGGATCGGACGACCATCATCCCCTTCGTTCTTGACCAAAACGGTTTTGACCTCGAATAGTGAGTCGACATACTTCGCTTCAAGTACGGCAGGTAGGTATCGGCCCACATCCCGGACCATGCGATCGACGCGAGTAGCACGATCGTATTCGTCGAGCTTCTTGTACGGGTCAACGCCCTGTTCATCCTTCCAGCTAAAGTGTGGGGTGTAACGAACGTGCGACAGCGTGTGCAGGTCACGAGCAGGGAACGGCATCATCGAGAAAAATGGACCGTCCATGACCGTGACCCCAATTTCCTTGAGCACGCCTGGCGCTTGCATAAGCGCCATTTCAGTAACCTCATGCTTGAGACCAATTTTGGTGCCAGGAAAGTCGCCTGAAAACTGATTCAGTCCACTGTAGGTGCAGTTGAAGACGTACCGACAATTTATTGACGAGGCATCCCCTGACTTCGACTGGATGGCTACGCTCAAGCTTTTGTCGTCTGGCGAACGGGAAATCGCTAAAGCACGGGTTGAGTAATGGATGTCGACACCTGCACCCTGCAGCTCTCTGATTGCCCATTCAGCAAGTTGCGTTGAATCGAAAGCATACTCTTCGACTAGAAAAACATCTTCAATCAGTCGAGGCTCAAAAAGCCGTTTTAAACCGGCTTCAGCAGGCTTGATCTTCGCTCCGATCTCATGGCAAAAACGCTCAAATTGCTTGGATGTTACTTTAGAGTTGCGTCTTGCAATAGCGTAAAGCTTGACAAAATCCTGCTTAACGGCGTCCGGCCAATCCCGCACAAAGCGAGGCAAATTGACTCGGCTACGAAATGCAGTCGTAAAGCTTCTGGGATAGTGGTATCCATTGTGTACACGTGCCTGGTTGTTATACGAGGCACGGAGCAGCAGTTCCGGCTCACGCTCAAGGAGGATCACCCGGCGCAATCCACGGGTCTTGGCAAGGTAGATCGCGATGGCAGACCCGTAGAAGCCCCCCCCAATCATGACTGCATCCGCAGTGCAAGATTGAACGGTCATGCAACAACCTGATCTGAATTGGGCAAGTCACGCGCTGCTGACGTCGAGACATCCTCAATGTTCAGCTTCTCCCGGCGGGTCATGCGTGCGCTCGTAAATTCTTGGCCAACGTGATACAGCGGCCCCTCATTACTGAGACTTGCCATATGCAATATGTATTCCCCAAGCACTAAAAGCACGAGTGAAATCAGGAAAAACATGCCTGACTGTTGCAATGACATACTCACCCAACCTGGTGCCACGTCAGTTTTGAAAATCCCAATAGCTACAATATAAACCGAATAAATTAAGTTGGCCGCAGCCCCAAACAAGGACAACGACGTCACAAGTCGCATTGGTGCTTGTGTTGTCGAAACGAGGAGGCGCATCCCTCGATCAATGCTTCCCCCCAATTTTTTGGTGTTCCTTGCAAGTGGTTTGCTGCTGTACTCCATGTTGATACGCGCAAAACCACCAGTTGCCGGCAAGTGCCGGTAAGTAACGGCTGGCTGGGGGTGCTGCAAGATAAAGTTAACGACACGTTTACTCAGCAGCCTGTACTGGGGCGCCTCTTTGGCCAGATGTATTCCGTTGAACGATTTGTACAAAAAATTGAAGCCTGCATAGGCCGCTCGGTAAGCGAAGCTTTGGCGTGGTTTCTGCTGGTTATTTGCAAAAACCACATCTGCCCCCATAACCGCTTTATCGAGCATTTCAGGCAAGAAACTGATGTCATCTAGCAGAGGGTCAATCACGGCGACGAAATCACCAAGCGCATTCTCCAGCCCCACCCATGCAGCTGTATCACCATCAACTTCCTTGGTAAGGGCGTAAACTTGTAAGTTTGCATAGCCCGATTGCCCTGCCATAGTCTTTAATATATCGACACCATCATCGGTGGAGGCGTTATCGATAATTATTAACTCATAATCGGATACTAGTGATGACAGCTCAGAAGTAGCTAATCTTATGATGCTATCAAGCAGCTTTCTTTGGTTGCGTATTACATACACTACTGACAGAAAAACTGGAAATGGCTTTATTTGGCTGCCCGGCTGAATAGATGTGACGTTAATCATATTTCTATAGTCTTTCACATGATGTCTTATCGACCTCAAACTTGAGCGCTTCAATTTCGGCCTTTAATGCCTCGTACTCATCCATCTTGCGCTGCAGAAACCGGTGGGTAATGGCCGCCTTTTCTGCCATACCAGTTGGAGTGAGCACATAGACGTAGCCAAACTTATTCTTGGACGTAGCGAAGTTTTTCATCTTCACCAAGCCTTTTTCCATCAGCGCCTTGAGACAGTAATTCAACCCACCCACACTGATGCCCAGTTTCTCGGCCAGTTCCCGCTGGGTAAGGTCTGGGTTTTCTTGCAGGATGCGCATCACCCTGAAATAAGTGTCTTCTTGGAGTTTTGCTTGGCGACTTGTCATAAAATTGACGAGTTTCCTGTGTTTGCTGCGGGTTCGAATGTGTTTCAGGCAGGCTACCGCAGTGCCGTATCACTCAGAGGAGCGCAGCCGCGGGAAGTAGCAAAGTAAAGTTCTGTAAGAACTTGAACATTGTACCCAGTGCTCAGCCGTAAGGTCCACTCCGTCATAAAAAATATTTCTCAGGAGTAGAAGGGTTCAGGCCTCTGCTCCCTGTTGCTGCTGCACCGCCTCTTCCATGCTGACGGTGTTC
>Ga0172367_10009699_pt1 | contig 10512 bp, 11 predicted proteins | sample Lak10m_FD_114542 | JGI IMG/M metagenome (GOLD analysis project Ga0172367, IMG submission 114542) | Freshwater microbial communities from Kabuno Bay, South-Kivu, Congo - kab_022012_10m | ecosystem: Environmental > Aquatic > Freshwater > Lake | place: Democratic Republic of the Congo: South-Kivu...
AGGACCCGTGCCACCAGTGTTTCCGGTGGCTCCCGGTGCACCTGTTGATCCTGGTGCACCTGTTGATCCTGTTGGACCTTGATTTCCCGTTGAACCAGTATTTCCCTGAGGACCCGTGCCACCGGTGTTTCCGGTGTTTCCTTGAGGACCTGTGCCACCAGTGTTTCCGGTGTTTCCTTGAGGACCAGTACCACCAGTGTTTCCTGTATTTCCCTGAGGACCAGCGTCTCCAGTTGCACCAGTATTTCCCTGTGGTCCAGTTGCTCCTGTATTACCGGTAGCCCCCATTGGTCCTGTTCCACCAGAACCACCAGTAGAAGAAATTACAATATCATTTCCTGAAATTGTAATTCCTGTATTATCACCTGCAACTAGATTTACTGCTCCACTTAAACCATTTAATTCATAAACTCCACTAGTTATGCCACCAACAGCCGAAATGGTTATTATATTTCCAGATGAAGTGATTCCAATATTACCGCCTGCTACCAAAAGAAGATCACCGGTAATACCATTAAATGATCTTAAAATATTTCCAATATAAGTTCCACCTACTTGAAGATTTCCATCAATGATGGTTAGATTTCCCGTAGGTGTAATTCTAAAGAATCCCGTACTTCCAACATCCATAGTAACATTTGTCAATGCACCATCAGTTACATCGTTATAAATTAGCTTGATGCCTTTTCCATCACTTTTATTCGCTTCAATCGCATGTGTGCGAGCCAATACGCTGTCTCTGTTTACAGTTAAAGTTGTATCAGTATTATCCTGGTTTCTTATTTTTATATACTGGTAACCAGTTAGCCCCAACACTTCTAATACAGTTCCAGAATAATTTACTTCTACATCTCCTAACTGTACTAATGAAGGATCTTGGAAGTATATTCCATTCTGTGCAATAAAATAAAAATAATCACTTGCCTCAATTGCTTTTGGTTTGTATAGGACAATTGGTTCATTTGTGTCTGGAAATCCTATACCTATTTCAGATGCAATTATATTTTGAACAAACATCTTCATTTCAGTTGGACTATATTTAAAAATTCCTCCTGTAGGCCCTGAAATGTTTATTGGCAAATCTTCTCCAGTTACACCTGGCACCATCATGATCCAATATGATGCTCCTCCTGTTGGAGCCACAGGCGAAACTCGGACAAGTTCAGCTTTTGATCCTCCGGTTGGAGGTATATCAAAAATTATAGTTCCAGATGTAGCAACACTTCCTGATGCAGCTGTCCCAGGTATTTGGACAAATTGTAAAGTAGTTCCTGAATAAATTGTTATCCGACCGTATATATAAGTTCCCAATATAGGAAAGTTTATTTTTATAGTATTTCCAACTTGCAATGCAGAATTTGTAGATGGTACGTCTACAATTGCTAACCCTAAACCTCCATAATTTACAGTTATATTTCCTGTAAAATTTAGAGTTGTAAAACCTACGCCAGTTGCTCCTTGTGGGCCGGTTGCTCCTGTTGATCCAGGAGTTCCTGGAAGACCCTCTACTGCATAAGGTGTTGGATATACATTTACGTTTACTGTTTTGCTTGGATTTGCCATGTTAACTTAGTATTGTTACGTCAGGTAAAGTTTCTATGCTTCCCCGGAGTAGAGTTATCACACCACCTTGATTTGGATATTGCATCTGTATATCATAAAAAGATGAAGAATATTGAGAAAATTGAGCTGTATATGTCGATCCAATAGTTACATATATTATTCCACCGGTTGCACTTGCTGCTAAACCTCCAACAATACCATCAACAGGAACAACAGAGCTATTAGGTGGCACATATAGTGTGTATGATGTCAAAAGACCACTTGGATGATAGCTTTTTCTAACCTGCATAGATAGAGTGGACCCACCTATGTCATAGGTAGCTCCAGTCGCGCCGGCCAATTGCATGACCCATGTTACTGTATCACCTTTGACCGCTGTAGGATTAAAAGTATCAGGCATTTAAGGTCTTCTCCAATAAATAATAGCCTTGTTATAGGCTATTATTTGTTCTAGTATATTTAGATCAGCTAAAATTTATCAAAGCTTCATTTTAGCAGCCTCTGGGCTTATGTTTAGTGTGGTTTTATTGCTTTCCTTAGCAACTTTTTCTGCCAATATTTTTTGTTGTTCTTCAATCTGTTGTTGCATTTTTTGCATGGTTTCTACATAAATTTTATAATTGTTTGTAATTCTTTCTCTATGTTCGGTTGGTAGATGTGGTTCTTTCAACAATTTTTCACAAGCACCATATCCCATATGTGGTCTACCAGCATAATACGCCGTAGTAGCAATCTCATCAAAAATACCCCATAGATAATTTGCTCTATCTACAAACAAGATGTCATTTTCTGGAATTGGGAATGTTGGTCCCAAAGCCGCAATCAAAAATGCATTTCTTGGTCTATTATATTTTCTATAGATGCAAGAAAGATGATATAGCGGTTCTACGCGGTTTGGGGCTGTCTCAAAGGCCAACATAAATGCGTCTGCAATTTGTTCCACGGGTTTTCCTTGAAACTCACGACACATTCCAACACGCATCCATGAAAAGAAGACCTCTTCATGCCATCCACCTAGCTCAATTCGGGCCAAATATTCTTTTTCAGCAATATCAAACATTCTTGCATCGAAGGCTGACTGGGCAGCATAAAACTGCTTTCTTGGCTGATTTGGATCCTTTTCAAGATATGACTTAAGAATGTGGTAGTCTTTTGTGTATTTTTCAATATCATTGGCAGAAGATCTTGCACGACAACCCTCGGTTCTAACTTCCCATGCATAATCGCCTTCCAATTTTTGAACATTCATTGGCTGTTCGCACATGGCATATTCATGCAATGGTTCCTCATACCACCATTTTTTCTTGGCAAGATTGAATAGCTGAGCACGCAGCCAATGGAATTCGCCTCTCTTAATATTTACGACATATCCATCAAGAGAATCGTCAAATTTGTTAACATCCAATTTTCCAGTCAAAAAATCGTCAGCATCAATCATCATTGCCCACTTAGTCTTGCCTAAGCAAAGTTCTAGGGCTTTGGATCTATTGGTGCCGAAATCCGACCACTCATGGTCGTGTATTTCTCCGGGGATACCCTTAGCATCAAAGAAACGCTTGATTATGCCTTTGGTATCATCCGTTGAACCCGTGTCACAGATTACATAATAATCTATGAATGGTGCGCAAGAGGCTATGCAGCGCTCAATGTTTGGGGCTTCGTCTTTTACAATCATCGCTAATGTTAATTTATGCATTTTCATCCTTATGAATTAAAAAATTTTCTCAATGACCCTGGATTAAATTTTGGTACCAGTTGCCAATTTTGTTTTTCAGTGTGTTTAATAATCTTCAATCCCGTAACCGGCATTTTTTCTTTAATTTTGTCTTTGTCAACAACATCAAGTAATTCCCATTCTTCCAAAAGCTGAACAATGGCATTTCTTCGCTTTATATCATCTTCAGAAATATTTGAGGGAAGATCATCTAAGGCAAATAATTCCTTGAAATGAGCGACAATGTATAGCTCATCCTTGTGTATGAGGTGACAAGACTGGTATAATATGTTTTTTCCCTTTGGAGAAACTCCTATTCTAGACAGAGTTTCCCGGACAACCATAAAATCATCTGGATCCAAAAGTTTTACATGAACGCCAATACCCTTAAAAATTTTATCAGTTACATCAGACATACACAATCCTTAATCATTATTCACGCCACCAGTATTTAGAACTACTTTCAACTTCTCCAAATCTTGAGGCTGTAAGATATTTAGCACTTCTCTGGCCTTGGCATCAGTATAACCATAAGCCTGTTTTACCAGGCTCAAATTGGCTTCATCTTCCTTTTTGATCCAACTGGAGAAACGCTTCTTTTTGCGTATTCCCAGTCTATGAAAATCAAATTGGGCCTTGGGATCCAACCAAGGATTGCAATTCATTTCATTGGCATAAAAAATGGTATCTGTAAAATACGACAGACACCTATTAACTACGAATGGAGTATATTTTTTGGGATCGCTGTCTTCTGTGTCCAACAGAGGCTTTTTGTCATAATTTATGCTTGAAAGAAAGTTTTTAAGTTCCATTAATTGAACTCACAGTCCATCATCAACTGAACCAGCAATGCCATAGTGTTGATTTCTTGATCTGCAGCAAATGCTGCCTTGTGCTGGTATTCTGCAATTATAAGAATAGCTTGAGGAATGGAAGATGGCTTTAGCGCGGTGTACAACTCCGTGTAAAGACGCTTAAAGAAGTCTGCCGTGTTTAGGTCAAGATTTTGAACCACCCACTTACGGCAATCGACAAAATCCTTTTTCTTCATGAACCCCAACAATTCTTTGTAGGATTCACTGCTACCTTGGGCAAGGATTCCCACATCAATCTTTCCAGATGAGGCATATCGCTGAAGTTCATTGATGATCCTGCGGATGTCCGGAAAATGCTTTTTGATCAAATTTGCAAGAACTGCCTTGTCATACTGAACTCCTTCAGCAACAAGAATATTTTCAATTCTCTTAAGGATACTTGTGGCAATCTTAGCTTTTTCTGATGAGGGAATCGTAAAATCTATTCCCGTGCATCTGGAGTGGAGTGGATCAATAATACGGTTTTTGTAATTGCATGTCATGATGAATCTGCAGTTGGCTGCAAATTCCTCAATGGCACCCCGCAAAGCTGGTTGAATGGATTGTGCGTTTGCATAATCAAACTCATCCAAAATGACTATCTTTAGGCTATTGTCCAAAGACATAGACGAACAATACGTTCGGATCTTTGTGCGAAGAATGTCGATGCCGTTTTCTTCAGAACAATTGATAAGAATGCTCTCTGCACCTATGTCATGAGCCAAAGCCTTGGCTACGGTAGTTTTTCCCGTGCCAGCCTTTCCGTAAAGCATCATATTTGGAATTTTGCTTTCCTTGACCATGCCATTAAACACCGTTGTAAGGTCAATCGGAAGAATGCAATCAGATAATGTCTTTGGGCGGTACTTTTCCACCCAAAGCAGGTTTGCAGCGTCGTTCACATTTATCCCTTTTGGATAGCGAGATTGTAGAACAGATCCAAGGTTTTGTGTGTAAATTTAGAAACAACGGTATCGGTAAGTTCGACCGTATATGCACCGGGAATCAGCTTCATTTCGGCAATGTTGATTCTTCCCTTTGTAGCCTTATTTACGGTAATTGCAGGAATATCAATCTTAAAGCTGTTCTTGGTGTTCTGCTTAGAGTCAAGAACAGAAATGCTTACAGTGTCACCGTCAGCCTCAATTTCCAATTGATCAACTTGTAGGATGCTAGCAGCCTTCAATACCTCATAAAGTTCCTGCTCACCAATGTCAAAAACAACATTGGCATCTCCCATCCTAGGAGCCTTGGTTGCCACATTCAAAAGGCTTGCAGCAGCATAGTGATATGTGATGCTAGACTTTCCATTTGAGATGGTGACTTGCGTTTCATCAAACTCCAGATCTGGAGTATTGAACATGCTGATCACTCCAAGAAATTGGTTCAAATCCCAAAGAGGAATCGTTGCGTCAAAATCCTCAGTTACCTTGGCTTCCGCATAGATGTTGTTTCCAAGAGATTTAGTGCGAATAACGTTGCCGGGTTGAATCATTATGTTGGAATTGATTCCGGCAAAGTTTTTAAGAATATTGAATGTCTCTTTGCTCAGACGCATTTTTGTCACAGTACTCATGTAAATTTCCTTTATTAATCAAGTTCACGATCTTTACGATACATAACGTCATTCAACTGCTGCTTCTGCTCATGTCTGGTTCCGCGCTTGTTCCTAGTCTTTTGTTTTTTGCTGAATCCAGACGGCTTGTTCTTGCGGCGATTGGTAAACTTTTCAAAGCTTTCTTCATTCATGGTTCTATTATAACTCCATATATCTTAAAATCAAATTTCAACCCACTGAAATCCATTGGGATCTTTTAACCAAATATAACTTTTACCATCTGTGCTTATCCACGTTTGATTTTCCTTTGGATTAACTGGTGGATTGGCATTTGTGTAGGGTTCGTTTATCCCAGTGTATTTCCATGTATCAGGATTTTGCAATGGACTTTGTTGCGTTGTTTCCAGGCACATATACTGACGGCCTTGAAACAAAACAAAGTCATTTACGTTATATGTTACCGGTACACCACTGGTATTCTTAAATTGAAATATACCCCTGTACATTTAAAAATATTTAGATATTTGTTTTAATCTTTGAGAAGTTGTTTTTCTTCTCAAACTGCAGAAGTTTGTCAAATTTATCTGATAGTTGATCAGCCTTGTGGCTGATGATAAAAATGGAACATTTGCTCTTCATTTTGTTCAGTATCTTAAGGAATGATTCGGTGCCTGTTGCATCCAAAGATGAATCCAAGATTTCATCAAAGATCAATAGATTGCAATTGAGACTGTTCTTCATCTTGGCAACTTCACGCCACGTCAGCAGTATGGCCAGATCGATACGCTGTTTCTCTCCCTCAGAGAAGCTGGAATATGAGAATGCATCTCGGTATCGTGACTTGATTGTTTCCTTGAACTCCTCATCGATGGTGAAATCAACATAGAGATTAAGCTTTCCGAGGAACTTATTGACGAGTCCATTGATGATGGGAACATAATGCTTGATAATGCGGCTCTTAAGCCCGCCATCCTTGAGGATATCGTATACAACATCGTGGTGAATTTGTTCATTGATTAGACTCTGCAATTTGTTTGATATTTCTAGTTTCTTGGATTCAGATTCTTCAAGGCTGGCCTGGAATGAGGTAATGTTGCTGCTGGTCTCTTTTTCCTTTTTTTCTTTTTCCAAAACTTTTATGTTTGAATCCGCATTTCCAATTCTATAGCTCAAGCCTGAAATATTGCTATAAAGAATGCTTTCTTCTTTTTTTTGTTTTTCAAGAAGTTCCTGTGCATCCTTTAGCTCTTCGTTTTTGCTCTTTGCTGTTACCAGTGCCTTTCTGCATTCCAGCAACTTAGCTTCTTTTTCCTTTATGTGCTTTTCCTTTTGGTCTTTAGGAAGATCTTGTCCACAGCATTTACATGTGGCAGTGGAACGAAGAGAGTGTATTTCATCCTTCAGAGTCAATTCAAGGGTCTCTGTCTTGACTAACATTGCAGGCACATCACGGAGAGAATGTATATTATCTTTGTTTTCCTTTATTTCAGTCTTAAGTTTATTGAAATTCTTTAAAATGTTTGTCTTTTCAGAAGATGCCAGTGTCATATCATCTTCATATGACTTTATCTTATCTTCAATTGCTTTGATATCATCTTCATTGTGATTTTTTATTTTTTCTATGAATTCTTTTTGAGATTTTATCTTTTCGTGGGCTATCTTTAAAAAGGATTCTTGTTCTGCTATGCTTACCTTGAATGATCCCAATTGTCCCTTGACGTACACATTCATGTCAGCCAGTATGTCGAGTTCAAGTAAACCTTCTATGATCTTTCTGCGTTCTGCTGGTGTCAGTTGCATGAATGGTATGAAGTTTGACTTGCCAAGAATTACAACTTGTTTGAATGCTGCAAAGTCAAATCCAAGAATATGCTCTTCAAGATATCCTTGATAATCCTTTGATTTGGCATTTTGATCAAGAAGTTCATTATCCTTGTATATCTCAAATAATTTAGGAGACAACCCCCGCCGAATCATGTAATGTGAATTTGATTTATTGAATTCGATCTCGACCAAGCATCCCTTGCCGTTTACGCTGTTTACGAGTTGAGGAATGTTGATTGGTCTAAATGGTTTTCCAAATAAACCAAAACAAATAGAATCAAGCAATGCAAATGACTTGCCGTGCCCATTTGTTCCAGTTACCAAGATAGTCTTGCGGCTATTGAGATCTATTTCCGTAAAGTTGTTGCCAAAAGATCCAAAATTTTTAAATCGTACAGATAAAAATTCAATCACTCTTCATCCTTTGATAATGCAACATTATACGCTTCATCTATGATTTTGGCAAGTATTGACTTATCAATAGCCTTGTCCTCTATGGTTCCTATTTCTTCATGCAATAGTTGCAACGTGTCTTTATGTACATCCACGGCGACCAATTCCGGGTTGGTAGACACTTCATCAGTGACAGCCAACTCAGCTACTCCTGCTTCATAAAATTTATCAATAAATTTTTCAAATGTCTGGTTTTTGCTGCGCTTTTTGATAAAAATCTTGACATAGCAATCTTTAAGAATCTTAAAATCGATCTCCGGGAGCTTGTCTTCATTATAATCAAACGTATAGAAAAGCTTTTTTGGATTCTCGATAAACTGCAGCGTTCTATTTTCAAAGTCAAATACGTGAAAGCCCTTGGGTTCCCAGACATCCGAGAAAGCCATCTGGTATTGCGTACCCAGGTAATGTATATTGTCACGGCTAGACTTAAGATGATAATGCCCAGTAATAACAAACTCAAACTTATTGAAGTGTTTTGGGTCATAACCTTGATCCACAAATGTGCCACGTAAAGTTTGGAATCCAAACAATTCTAGATGTCCAAACAACAAAGAGCATGTTGTGTTTTTCAAAAATTCAGAAACATTGTCCTCATTTTCTGGATTGATCCAGGGAAGCAATGCTACGCATCCACCAGTCGTATTTAACTCTACTGGTTCGGAATATATTTCCCAATTTGGATATATTGATACCAATTCATCCAATGAGTTTACTTTATTGTTATTTCTGTAGTAGGTATCATGGTTTCCGCAAATGGCTATAACCTTGATACCTGCATCCCGCAGAGGTTCAAAAAATCTTAATCGTACTTGATTTAGTGTCTTAAAATTAATGTATTTTCTTCGATCAAATACATCTCCAAGATGGAATATAGTCTTAATATTGTTTTCTTTTAGATATGGAAATAAATGTTCCTCAAAAAAAGACAGGAAATATTCCAATACTATAGGAGAATCGGCTTTATAGCCGAAATGCGTGTCATTTAAAATTACTGATTTCATATATCAAGACAGTCGGTTTTTGGCTTACGCTTTCTTTTTATTGCCTTTTTTGGTGGATTAAGCATATCATCAAAACGTTTCATGTCAAGGTCTGTCAATCCAAAGAAATCTCTGCGTCCAATATCAATTCCAGCATATGTTTCATTAAACCAATTGTGGAAATCCTTGTCGTTTTGCAGTTCAGCAAACTTATACTGAACATATTTTTCTTTTTTTTCCTTATTGATTATACGCACAAAAGAAAACCAGCATATTTGGGTAAGATAACCAAATGGGCTGGATGATTTTTTTGGATCAAAATTATTAATATATGTTATACAATTTAAGACAGCATCTGAAACCATCTCTTCTCTGTATGGGTAGTTTGCAAAATTAGGACGAAAAGATAATCTTGTGGCTATTTTTAAAATGCATTCACCTATAAACTCAGGAAGTTTTGGTTGTTTTCTTCCTGCATTTTCAGCTTCATTACTTTTTTTTCTATATTCCACTAATGCATCATATAGATCTTGATTACTTACGTAATCTGCGTCAGATGCTTTCTTTTTCTTTTTAGGTTGTTTCACGGATATATTATAAGTTATATTTCAACTAAATCAACATTTGTTTTATTTAATTTATCAATCCAATAGTCTACCATTTCATCCATCATATCAGTAAAGGTAATTTTTGGTTTCCAACCAAGAACTGTGTTTGCTTTGGTTGAATCGCCACGAAGATAATGTAATTCTTCCGGGCGACAGTATTTTTCGTTGGTTTTAACATAAACACTGGAATCTAAATTAAGATAATTAAAAACATAGTTTACCATATCATTTACAGATCTTGTTTCTCCGGTGGAGATTACGTAGCTTTCTGGTTTTTCCTGCTGTACCATAAGCCACATTGCCTCCACATAATCCTTTGCATGACCCCAATCTCTTTTGGCTTCAAGATTACCTAAAACTAATTTATCCGCGAATCCCAATTTTATCTTTGCTGCCTGCAAAGCAACTTTATTTGTAACAAAGTTTATTCCTCTTCTAGGTGATTCATGGTTGAATAAAATTCCTGAACAAGCAAAAATTCCATAAGATTCTGAATAATTTCTGCACAAAGTGTGAGCATAAAGTTTAGCACAACCATATGGACTAACTGGAATCATTGGAGTGGTTTCTCTTTGGAATCCATCAGGATCTTTTGAGTTGCCAAACATTTCGGATGTGGCTGCATGATAAACTTTTGAATGAGGTGAAAATCTTCTTACCGCTTCTAATACTGAAAGAGTTCCACCACCATTAACCTCGAGGGTGTAGTGTGGTAAATCAAACGATATCTGTACGTGAGATTGTGCAGCCAAATGATATATTTCATCTGGCTGTAGCTTTTGAATGACTGTTTCAATGCTAATTGGATCTGTTAAATCTGCATAATGCAGTGTAATTAGATTATCGTCATGCAAGTGCTGAATTCTTGTTGTTTGTGACTCTGGCACGGAATTTCTGCGTATCGTTCCATGAACAGTGTAATGTTTTTTAATTAAAAACTCGGCAAGATATGAAG
>Ga0172367_10009700_pt1 | contig 10512 bp, 7 predicted proteins | sample Lak10m_FD_114542 | JGI IMG/M metagenome (GOLD analysis project Ga0172367, IMG submission 114542) | Freshwater microbial communities from Kabuno Bay, South-Kivu, Congo - kab_022012_10m | ecosystem: Environmental > Aquatic > Freshwater > Lake | place: Democratic Republic of the Congo: South-Kivu...
CCCATCACCCATCAGAAGGGGACGGCAGCTTAGACCCAAACCAAAACCAAAGCCCAGCAATCACCAAAGTCCCCCCAGACAAAAGAACCGCCATAGACCAAAACGCCATCCGACTTCCCATCACCAACGCAGACACCGGAGCATCAAGCACAGACAACTCCCCATCCAGCCCCGACAGCACCATCCTAGAAAAAATCAACCCTGATAAAGGAATCCCAATAGACTGACCTAAAATCCGAGCCAAAGATAACAACCCAGCCGCAATCCCCAAATGTTGACGAGAAACCGCACCCATAATCGTATTATTATTAGGAGATTGAAACAAAGCCACCCCCAGCGCATAGGGAACAACCGCAATCCCATAAAAAGTAAGGGAACTAGACTCATCCATACTCCCAAGCAACACACAACTAAGACAAATCAACCCCAAACCCACCAAACTCACCGTTCTACCCCCAATCCAGTCTGAAGTCAGCCCAGAAAGAGGAGCAAAAATAGAAATAATAATGGGTGGAATCGCCAGTAACAACCCTGCCCTATCCGGGGGATAGTGTTGAACCAATTCCAGGAAAAAAGGTAAAATGAATATAATCGCAGCAATACATAAGTTACCCATTAATCGCAAAGCCAGACCAGCAGAAAGGGGAATTGATTGAAAAAGAGTGAGATCCAGCATAGGGTCAGTCTGGGTTGACTCAATCCAAAGGAAAGTAAGCAAACCCACCACCGTCAACCCCATCAGCACCAAAATGAAGGGAAGTTCCAAAACATTCATTTGGGCAAGGGTAATGGCTGCCATAAAACAGGATAAAGTAATCATCAGAGATAAGGTACCCTGAACATCAACCCCCCGTTGAGAATAGGTAACAGAGGAACTAGGCATAAACAGGATAATAATTATCATCCCAAGTAAACCAATGGGTACATTAATCCAAAAAATTAACGGCCACCCCCCCAAGGGTAGCAACACCCCCCCCAAGGATGGTCCCAAGGTAATTCCCAATCCATAAACCCCAGCCCGAATTCCTAAAATCAACCCCCGTTGATGGGTAGGGAACGTCTCCACTAAAATAGCAGTGCCTAAACCAGATAAAAAAGCAGCCCCTAACCCTTGTAATGCCCGAAAAACAATTAAATAAACCACATTCACCGATAAACCACAGGCTAAGGAAGCCAGGGTAAAAACCCCCAGACCAACCAAATACAGAATTTTCTTATCCCAAATATCCCCCAACCTTGCAATACTAAGAACTGAGACAGCAATGGCAATTAAATAACTCAACACCACCCATTGGATCACGGCAAAGCCCGTTTGTAACGACTCAACCATCACCGGCAGAGCCAGATTAATAACATAGACATCAATGGCAAAGATAAAAACCCCAATGCTGACACCCAATGCAATCCACCACTTGTTACACTCAGATGGTTGGGTAGTGAATAATTGTTCCACGGCACTACAGTACTAATAAAAAGCAAAGAATCAATGGGTAAACAACCCCTGGGGAGGGATACCATCCAAGCCAATGAGAACCTCCATAACTGCCTTAACCACCGGAGCAGAGACTGTTGAGCCAAAGGCATTATCCCCCATGGGTTCATCGATAACAGTCAAGACCACAAACCGGGGGTCATTGGCTGGTAAAATGGCACCAAAACTACTGATCGTCCGATTCCCATACCCGCCTTTAAAGTTGGCTTTTTGAGCAGTTCCAGTTTTCCCAGCAATGGAATAACCTGGAATCTGACTGGCTTTACCAGTCCCTTGGTTCACAACTGCCGTCATCATTTGTAATACCGTATTAGTTGTGTGGGACGAAAAAATACGACGGGGAGTGGGGTATTTGGGTTGCCATCCTATATTTCCTTGCACATCCACCAACCCCACCACTACATGGGGAACAACCAAATTCCCGCCATTGCCGATCATAGCCAATAACTGGGCTAACTGTAATGGAGTCATAGATAACCCTTGTCCAAAGGCAGCAGTAGCCGATTCCACCCCTACATTCACAAATTGTGCTTCAGATTTTAACTGGCCAATGGATTCTGACGGCAAGTCAATACCCGTTGGCTTCCCAATCCCCATGGTTTGCAGCCAATGGTAAAATTCTCGCCGGGGGACGGTTGCCATCATATTCACCATTCCCACATTACTGGAATGAATTAAAATTTGGGTAATGGTTTGATTTCCCCTTGGTCCAACAGCGGCAAAGTCATTATTAAGGATGGGCCATTTGCCAATGGTTAGCTTTCCTTGGTCATAAAGGACAGTATCAGGTTGGATGGAGTTGGTTTCTAGGGCGATCGCCACATTCAGGGGCTTAAACGTTGAACCAGGTTCAAATAGATCAGTAATGGCCCAGTTTTTCAGCAGGGATAGGTTAGACTGATAGTACAAATTAGGATTAAACGAGGGTTCCGTCACCAAAGCCCGCACCGCCCCATCTCTAACATCCATCACAATCACCGTTCCCCGTTTCGCCCCAAATTTCCGAACCTGTTGCTGAAGGACTAAACGGGATGCCTTTTGCAACCGACCATCTAAGGTAAGTTGTAACCGAAGATCGGGGGATTGGAACCCATTAGCCATTGGGGATACACTGGAGGGCATCGGCTTACCACCAATGGGATGGGTAGGAAGCACAATCAACTCTTCCTGACTAAGCTCCACCCCTCCTTGTCCCTTGCGGTCCAAATTAACATATCCCACTGCCTCCCCAAATAATTCTTGTTGGGGATACAAGCGTTGTTGGCGTCGAGTCAGCTCCAAGCCATCCATCTGCAAATTCGAGATTTGATCAGCAACATTTTCAGAAAGGCTATCACTGACTTTAATCCCCGTTTCACCTTGATTCAACCGCAGTTCTAACTGCTGTGCCGGAACCCGTAATAATGGGCTAAGACGTTGAATTAATTCAGACTTAGGTAATCTAAACTGTCTAGGATGGGCATAAAGGTTATAAAGGGTTTGATCAACCGCAATTACATTTCCTTGGCGGTCCACAATGGGACGACGGGGTAAATTTGTCTCAGTAATTGGTACTTGCCCGGTTGGGGGTTCAGTTGGCCATACCGCACCTAGGGAAATTTGCAAATGATACAATCTTACCAGTAATCCCAAACTGCTCACCACTAAAAAACCCCACACCCAAATTAAACGTTGAACCGTGGGTTGAATGGGTTTTATGGGAATGAAACGAAACTGGGAAAGTTGACTTATTCTTGGGCGATGACCACGGAGCCGTTGATGAATCTTCCCGATAACCTTCATTACAGATGGGGTTGGACGAACAATTTTGGAACTCATGGAATCTGGAGATTGTGAATCAAAAAAGTAAGTATGACCGAGGTGCATTCCATCCCATGGGAAGCATAGGGATACCCTCATTCTCCCCCAATCTTAGGAACCCGAAAAAAATCTCCCTCTGGTTCTGGTGCTCCCTCTAAAATCAACCTCGGACTGGCATAGGGGGTTAGGTGATCCCCACGGGTGATGTTACTCCCATCAATTGCCCTAGTTGTTGGCAATACATCAGTTGTATCCAACTGGTTGAGCTGTTCGATATAGGTTAAAATATCATTTAATTGGGTGGCAAACTGACCTTCTTCATCTGGTGTTAACTCAAGGCGAGCCAAAGATGCCACTTTACGAACTTCTTCAGGTTTAAGCATAGTATCTCAACTCAGCACATTTCATGTATTTACATTCATTTATTTATTTACACAATTGTAACCTAGTAAGCAGGATTACCATATCATCAATGGCTTGTCGTAGGGTTAGGGGGGGTTGATTTGACTGATTTATAATAATACTAAAGGCAAGGGGGGGATAGTGGGCAGGAGTTATATAACCGGCTAAAGCAGCGACCCCCTCCAGGAATCCCGTCTTGGCAACCATAATACCGGCGGCATCAGTATGGCGAAAACGGTTACGAAGGGTACCCGTTACCCCGGCGACGGGGAGGGTGGACCGAAACAGGTCACCCGTGGTGGTACGGTAAGCTGCTTGTAATGTTTGCACAATTGCTTCCGGGCTGACTAAGTTACGACGGGATAAACCAGATCCATCAGATTGTTCATAACTTTCAGGGTCAACCCCCATTTGGGTGAGGGTCTGACGCACGGCTGCTAACCCTAAACTAGCTGAATCACTGTTGATTTGACGGGTTTGCAGTGCATACTGTACCCCCATTATTCGCAGTAAGACCTCTGCATAGAGGTTATTACTATAGTGGTTCACCTCCTCCAATAGGGTCGATAATGGGGCAGAGTCAATGGACGCTAATTCCATGGCGGTGGATGACAGGGGGGTGGTAGCCGTTACAATTTGTTTCACATTGAGGCGTTGACTGACTAACTGTTGATGAAGCCGGGTGACAAAGGTTTTCGTGGCATTCACCACGGCTATGCCCACCCTATAGGGCTCGGAACCCCCATGGAGTTGCCCGCGGATGGATAATACCCCCTGATTATTACGATGAAGGTGGATTGACTCGGGTTGGGAAGGGGAAACGGTAATGGATTGATTATTGATTTGCCATTGGGGGGCGGTCCCCTGATCATTCCAGGATAGGCGAAGGGGTTGACCAAGTTGGGTGGGCGTTAAGGTAATACCCAAAGCATTTTGATTGAGAATCAAACTGGTAACGGGGGCACCAGTATCCAGTTGGGTATCTTCCCATTCCCACGTCGGGTGCACCGAGTTACCTTGAAAATACTGATCATCAATGACAAATCGATCAATTTGGTCTATCCCTTGGTTCCTTAGTTTGTTTCCCACCTCCCTAGCGAATTGATCCAATTGGCGATCCGTCATGGTTGGGTCCCCCCGTCCCACCAACCGTAGCCAAAGTTGATTCCTTGGGCTGGGTTCCCGATAGACGGATGTACGAATACGGAATTCACCCCCAAGGCGGGTTAGAGCAGCCGCACTGGTGAGTAATTTGATGGTGGATGCGGGGATGAAAAAACGGGTTGATTCATGGCTATAAAGGGTGCTTGCTGCCCCGTTGTTGGGTAAGGTTTGGATAAAAATCCCCCATCGGCTTCGGCTTAGGTGGGGGCGATTCATAATGGCAGCGATCGCCGGTTCTAATTGGGATAAACAAAGGGGGGAGGACGAAGTTGGGGTTTGTCCCAGTGCTGGGGAACACAACAGTATCCCACAACTCAAAAACCAAAATGAAAGACCCCGTTTCACCTTACCCCCATCTGCCCGTAAATACTTGGGTTGCTGGACCAGTCATATATAACCGTCCGTCCTGGTTAGACCATTCAATGAATAACTGTCCCCCTGGCAGTTCAATTGTGGCACGGCGATGGCTACGTCCAGTCAAGACAGCCGCTACCAATGCTGCACACGCCCCCGTACCACAAGCCAAGGTTACCCCCGCTCCCCGTTCCCAAACCCGCATTTTTAAATAATCGCACCGTTCTACCTGAATAAATTCCACATTCACCCGTTGGGGGAAGACGGGATGACATTCAAATTGTTGACCCAAGGAGCCAATGGGGATTACCTCCAGATCATCTACAAATGTAATGCAATGGGGATTACCCATACTTACACAGGTTACCTGCCATTTTTCCCCATCAATGACTAAATCCTCTTCAATGACCTTATTCTCCCCCGGACCTAAGGTGGTGGGAATATCCTTAGCAAGCAATCGGGGTAACCCCATATCAACGGTAATCTGACCGTCTGGTTCCAATCGGGGTGAAATAACACCAGCCAGGGTATTAATTCGGTAGGTGATGGAACGGGTGGGGGTTTCCACCTCTTCTAAGTCCGCTAAAAATTTAGCTAAACATCGAATCCCGTTACCACACATTTCCGGTTCAGAGCCATCTGAATTAAAAATCCGCATGGTGTAATTGGTATCCACTCCACCGGGTAGGGCAAAAATGACACCATCAGCCCCAATGCCAAAGTGGCGATCGCACCACAATACCGCTTGTGACGGAGTGATGAGTGGTTCTGGTTGATGACGATTATCGATCAAAATAAAGTCATTACCCAGACCGTGGTATTTAGTAAATTCAAGTGTCATAGGAGATATGAGTCAGAAAAAAGCAAACCAACTATAAACAGTGGGGATCGACCATGGCATATCTTCGGGATTTTGTTGAAGATACCCCCTATGCTTCAGCTACGGGGGGTTTTGGCATGACAGCAATTTGGGCTTCCGTTTTTTCCCGGTCTAACTTAAACATTAACGTGGATAAAGGGGGTAAACACAAATCCAACGAATAGGGACGATAGTGATAGGACCATTCTTCAGCCCACTTCCCGCCTAAATTACCCATATTACTCCCCCCATATTCTCGAGAGTCACTGTTTAAGATTTCAGTATAAAAGCCCCACTCCGGCACCCCAATTCGATAATGGGAATGGGGCTGGGGGGTAAAATTACACACCACAATCATAAATTCATGATCCCGATCCGGCACCGATTTTGCCCTTCTCAGAAATGAGACCACACTATGGCGATTATCACTACAGTCAATCCACTCAAAGCCCCCTTCATTAAAATCCTGACTAAATAACGCTGCCTCCTGACGATAAAGGGCATTTAACTCAGTCATAAAATATTTCAGGGATTGATGGGGTTCATGCTGCAACAAATGCCACTCCAAATCCCCCCATACGTTCCATTCCCGCCATTGGGCAAACTCCATGCCCATAAATAAGGTTTTTTTACCGGGATGGGCGAACATAAACCCAAATAAACAGCGCAAATTTGCAAACTTTTGCCAGTCATCCCCCGGCATCTTAGCCAACATATTACTCTTTCCATGAACCACTTCATCATGGGATAAAGCCAGCATGAAATTTTCACTATGGTTATACCACATGCTAAAGGTAATATTGTTTTGGTGAAATTGCCGGTCCCAACAATCGGTGTGGAAATAATCTAAAATGTCATGCATCCAGCCCATGTTCCATTTCAGGTTAAAACCAAGCCCCCCCACGTAGGTTGGCCAAGATACCATGGGCCATGACGTTGACTCTTCGGCAATTGAAAGTACGCCAGGGAAGTAACTGAATATCACATGGTTGGTTTGACGGATAAAGTCCGCTGCTTCAATATTTTCCCTACCCCCATATTCATTAGCCACCCATTCTCCCGGTTCTCGACAATAATCCAGATAGAGCATAGACGCTACCGCATCAACCCGCATTCCATCAATGTGATATTTATCAAACCAAAATAAAGCATTGGCAACCAAAAAATTGCGCACTTCGTTGCGGGAATAATTAAATACCAGGGTACCCCATTCCTTATGTTCTCCTTTACGGGGGTCTGCATGTTCGTATAAGTGAGTGCCATCAAAAAAAGCTAACCCATGTCCGTCTTTGGGAAAATGACCAGGAACCCAATCTACAATCACCCCAATGCCATTTTGATGACATTGGTCTACAAAATACATGAAATCATCGGGGGTACCAAAGCGGGAAGTAGGGGCAAAATAACCGGTAACCTGATACCCCCAGGAACCATCGTAGGGATGTTCTGCAATGGGTAATAACTCTAGGTGGGTGAAGCCAAGTTCTTTAACATAGGGAATTAATTGATGGGCTAACTCCCGATAAGTGAGAAAACGAGCCCCAGGATTCCATTCAGAAACCATTACCACTGGTTCAGTTTCCCCATTGGGTAAGGATGATGGTTCATCGGCAGCACCATGAAGCCATGAACCAATATGGACTTCATACACCGAAATCGGCTGGGTGAGTGGGTCCCGGCTTCGTCGTTGTTCTAGCCAATCCTGGTCTTGCCATTGAAAGGTACTCAGGTCGGTTACAATAGATGCGGTTTTTGGTCGTGTCTCTTGCTGAAATCCGTAGGGGTCAGATTTTTCATACATATGACCATCATGATTTTTTATCTCATACTTATAGTGAACCCCACCTGTTAACCCTGGAATAAATAATTCCCAAATCCCATTCCCACTTCGTTTAGCCATTTGATGCTTCCGTCCATCCCAGTGATTAAAGTCACCTAGAAGGGAAACATTACGGGCATTGGGAGCCCAAACGGCAAAATAAACCCCTTGAACTCCATTCAGTTCAGCCAGATGAGCCCCTAATTTTTCATAGATTCGGTGATGGTTGCCTTCTGAAAACAAGTGGACATCATATTCAGTCAGTTTTGGGGAATGGAAAGCATAGGGGTCATAAATGACCCGTTCATGGTCTCCTTCCTGAATGCGTAATTGATAATTAGAGAGTTCTAAAATGTCTATTACACATTCAAAAAAATGGGGATCATAGACAGAAACCATTGGTATTTCTTGACGGTTCCCGGGCAGGAGGATTGAAACGGCACTGGCTCCAGGTAAATAGGCCCGTACCACCCACTTTTGTTTTCCATCTTCTTCAATTTGATGGGGTCCGAGCACTTCAAAGGGGTCGTGGTGTTGGTTCGAAACAATCCAATTGACTTGCTCTTGTGGTACGGTGACAGCCATAAAACACCTTGTTATTAAGAATAAACAGCAACCATTCAACTATTATCTAAGTCTCACCCAACCAACCCTGCCAGATGAACCCTTGAATCACAATCCCAGCGTCACAATGCGATTGAACCGTCTTCAAGTGAAGGTTTTATAGGGGTTGGCAACCTACCCATCTCATGGGGTTTCCCTAGTAAGGGAATGGAAAATATCCCAGTTTAAGCTTGTACTTATACATCAGGGGTATCATGGGAAAATTATAGCCTTTATTCGTCTTTTATCTCAGAACAGCTCAATCCCCTTTTTCAATGTCATTACACTAAAAATTCACTGGGTTTCCAATTGTTTCAAGCCCCCATGGAGGGATTTCTCGATTCATTCATCCCAGTTAGGATGAATATTGGCTTCGTCCGCCGTGGCAAATAGGTAAAACCTTCAGTGACTGTTTTATTAATTCTCAGTCCCCATATTTATTTCTTTTTTATTTCATTTATTTCGGCTTTATCCATGTCATTAACCATTGTTGTCAAAATTGGGACATCCAGCCTGACTCAGCAAAAAACTGGACATCTGGCGTTATCAACCATTGCTACTTTAGTAGAAGTATTAACTGATTTACGACGACAGGGGCATCGCATAGTCATGGTATCCTCTGGCGCAGTGGGAGTGGGTTGTGTTCGTTTGGGATTCAATGAACGTCCCAAATCTTTAGCATTAAAGCAGGCAGTTGCAGCCGTTGGTCAGGGACGGTTAATGCGTATCTATGATGACCTGTTCACCACATTAGGGCAACCAATTGCCCAGGTATTATTAACCCGTACTGATTTAGTTCAGCGGAATTGCTATGTGAATGCTCACCGAACCTTTCAAGAATTACTGCGATTGGGGGTGATTCCGGTAGTGAATGAGAATGATACCGTTGCGGTAGATGAATTAAAGTTTGGTGATAATGATACATTGTCAGCCTTGGTGGCGGGTTTAATCGCCGCAGATTGGCTATTCCTGTTAACAGATGTGGATCGCCTTTATTCTGCTGATCCTCGTAGTCATCCTGAGGCACAGCCCATTTGTTTGGTGGAAGATATTGATCAATTAACGAAACTGCAAGTTGATGTGGGCGGACAAGGGTCTCCCTGGGGAACAGGAGGAATGTTGACAAAGGTTACTGCCGCCCGAATTGCATCTGAAGCTGGAACACGGACTGTTATCACCGATGGGCGATCGCCCCACAATATCATTAAAATCTTAAACGGTGAAAACGTGGGAACCCAATTTGAACCCAAAGCCCATCCAGTGACTGCCCGTAAGCGTTGGATTACCCATAGTCTGGTCCCGTTGGGAAAATTATATTTAGATGGGGGAGCTATTAGGGCAGTACAACAGTCTGGCAAGTCATTGCTGGCAGCCGGTATTATCAATATTGATGGGGAGTTTAATAGTCAGGACGCTGTGCAATTATGTGATGAAGAAGGACGGGAGATTGGACGGGGATTGGTCAACTACAGTAGTACTGAGTTACACAAAATCCGTGGGCATCATTCAGACACTTTTTCCATGCTTTTGGGATATGAAGGGTTAGATACTGTGGTTCATCGAGATAATTTAGTTTTATTATAAATTTATCGGAGAAATAGAGTAAGAAAAAAAGAGGGAAAGAAGTCCTGGGAAGGATGAAACAACTAAAAAGACAACACTAAACGAAACCCAACATAGCTGTTCCGGTAATCTAGGAGGTCCCAATTACGATTCGCAGAACGTAAGTACTTGGCACCGTCGTACCAAGAACCGCCCGGCGTACCCTATATCTCTGATCACTCCCTATCAGTTAGCGTGGGATATTCTTTCAGTTGCCATTAATCATTGTTTTCCTATTGATGGAGACTCATTTGAGGAATTATCCACCCTTGTTATGTCGAAGCATCAATTAGTTGCTCTACCCCCGAATGACGCTCTCGACCTGCGGGACTGATGACATTTTCGGTCGTCGTGCGATCACTTATCGGCGGCAAACCCTTACGGCGATCGAAAATCACCAACCAGCCAGAATCCAAA
>Ga0172367_10009701_pt1 | contig 10511 bp, 9 predicted proteins | sample Lak10m_FD_114542 | JGI IMG/M metagenome (GOLD analysis project Ga0172367, IMG submission 114542) | Freshwater microbial communities from Kabuno Bay, South-Kivu, Congo - kab_022012_10m | ecosystem: Environmental > Aquatic > Freshwater > Lake | place: Democratic Republic of the Congo: South-Kivu...
TCATCCATTCGAACTGGAATGCGGAAGCTAAATTCACGCATCGGCCAGCGAAGGGTTTCTGAAATCTGGGGGTCCAGATTCAGCAGCTTGGCAACACCGTCAAACTGCTTCTGCGCCATTTCAAATGCATTTATTTGTCCTGCCATTTTTTCTCCTGTGTAAGGTGATGAAGTTTATAAAAAAATATAAGCGGGCATCCGGATCAGATGCCCGCTTATAAGGGTAGTATGGCTTGCACGTGTATCATATGGATTCTCACCTTTTTTCGTGCTTACTAAAGAATACACGAGATAGAACGCAAAGTCAATATGATGGTCATCACGTAATATGTAACTGTTTGTCAGGATAATTTCATTATTTTTGCCTCAACAATGGATAACACATTTGCGATAAATAGGAAGTTGTTTTGCGGGGAAAAAACTTGTATGTACACCTACGAGTCACATAATCATTGGCCAACAGGGCTTAGATTCTTATCCGTGATTCAAGTAATTTTATGTTTGATGCACCCCTTGTGAAGCAGAATTTGGATGCGAGCAAGATGATAGGGTGGAAAATTCACACTACGAAGCATAATGCCGGCGGCTCGCTGGTGGCGTTAATGTTAATCAATCGGCACCGATGTGGTATTCTTGGGGTCAGAACTCTGCGAAACAGGCCGTGTTGATGAGCGGTCGCACCGGGTAATGACGCCAGCGTCATCCGCCCGACTGTGCTTAGGCTGGTTGGTTTTCGAAAGAAATAATACTCTAATAAATGGACGGAATGAATGACGTACTTTGATGAACGCGCAAAAGAGTGGGATTCTGACCCTGTCAAGCTTGAACGCGCAAAGGTAGTGGCGCAGACCATCCGGGAACGGCTGCCATTAAAAAACGGTATGACTGCCCTGGAATATGGCTGTGGTACCGGGCTGTTAAGCTTTGCCCTGCAGGATGCCTTTGCCTCCATCACCCTGGCAGATACTTCCCAGGGAATGCTGGATGTGCTTGCGAAAAAGATCCAACGAGAGGGTTTGGGGCATATGTATCCGTTATTGCTGGATCTTGCCAGCGCACCCTCACCCATAGATCGCTTTGATGTGATTTACTCGCTGATGACCATGCACCACATCCTGGATACAGAGAATTACCTTAATTACTTTCACAAGCTGTTATACCCTGGTGGTTTCCTATGTATCGCCGACCTCGAAAAAGAAGACGGTTCTTTCCACGGGCAAGGTGTAAAGGATGTGCACAATGGGTTTGACCGGGTAAAATTTCAATCGCAGTTGGAATCCGCGCAGTTTGGAGACATACAATTCACGCAAGTATTCGAAATGAAGAGACTTGTGGAAGGACAGGAAAAGGTCTTTCCCATATTCTTGATGGTGGCAAGACATATCTCAGGCAATACAGGCAATAAACCAACAATATTGAAAAGGGATTCTCCACATGAAATCAAAAAATGACTCCTCCGGTTACATCGTCTACCCACCTGTGCTGATGGCTATCTTCCTGGTCGTGGCGCTGCTTTTCGGGTGGAAACTGCCAGTACCCCTACCGTTTCCGTGGTGGATGAAAGCTGCCGGATGGGTCGCGATTCTCAGCGGGCTGGGTCTTGCATTTAGCGCGGTAAAAAGTATGAAGCAGGCAAATACGACCTTCGACGTGAACGAGCCTGTGACAACACTGGTTTCCAGTGGGCCTTTCAAGATATCGCGCAACCCGATCTACCTGGCTTATGTGCTGGTTGTGGTCGGGTTACCGTTGGTATTGGGATTTTACTGGGGAGTAATTTTGTCGCCGGTGGCACTCGATGCGTACAACCGGTTGGTGATTTCTAAAGAAGAAGCGTATCTACAAGCCAAATTCGGCGAGAAATACCTTAAATATAAGGCTACCGTCAGAAGGTGGTTGTAATTCCGCCGGCGCTGCCAAGAGAATTTTCCGGTCACCGGTTGGGGTACTTTTCAGGGTCGGTAACTCTTCAGCAAATAATTTGCCTGCCCGGTATTTAGTTCCCAGATTGCGACAAACCGCTCCCAACCGAATAAGGGAGCACGAGTCGCCAGGCGCAGTTTATCGTAATATTTTGCCAGGTTCGGATCGGTGATACGGTTTTGATCGTTTTTCACACTCTCAAAATAACCGTCTGGAATAGCCCGTTCGAAATGCCCCGCTACGAGCACTTCTTGTGGAATGGGCCGCAACCTGGCAAGGAGCGGGTCAGCCAGGGCGAGGCGGTCGATAATGTAAATTCTCGGTCCCGCAAAATATCCAATGTAGCCTACGTTCAGCAATGCCTGAACCTTGCTGCCATTATCCCTGAGCTGCAACCCACGGAAGACCCAATCATGAAAAGGTTCGATGGTGTTTCGCTTATCGTAGATCAGGCTGGAAGGCTGGTAATAGAAGCTGCGTTCATCTGAAATATCGTTAATATCTGTGCGCCCGGTCGAAAAAGATGCATCGTCAATGCTGGTAAGGGTGGGAGTGGGTGAGATGAAGCCGAGGATAACGACAAACGCCAGGATAACCACCCCAGCGGAAGGTAAGGTACGGCTGAACTGACGGTTAAACAGTACAACAGCCACAAGCAGCCCAGCCGAGAAGAACCTGCCGCTCATATAATCTGCGCCAATATACAAAACGTAAAAGAGATAGAAAATCACGCCCAAGGCAATGGTTTTATCCTTTTTGCCACCCTGATAGAAGGTCAGCCCGAGCGAGGATGCAATCACCAACAAGGTGATCGGGTCCCAATGCAGTGAATTTATAAAATACAGGTAACCTTGTTCGAGCAAATCATTGCGGGGCAACCCCGTATAAAGCTTGGCATAAGCAGTATTGGGGAATGGGAAACCATAGTAGATGATTGAAAAAATCTCCCACAAGATAAACGGCAGGAACCCAACCACCATCCATTTCAGCGCTAAGAGCGACTTGCGTTGAAAAAGCGCATAAGCCAACGCTGGAAAGACAAACAACAAGGCATCCATGCGATTGAGCGTCACAAGGGATGCTATAAAACCCAGCCAGAAGACTTTCTTATCGTCAAAATCCTGGTCACGATACAAATACAGCATGAGGAAAGCTGCCAGGAGCAGGTGCGTGGCAGGATTTTCCAGGCCGGAAGTAGAAAAATCGATATAGGCCTTGGAAAAAAGAAGCGCGCACAGTCCAGCAAAAGTCGCCAGATTGTGACGCGGCACCATTATTGACACCAAGAGGAAAGCCCCCAGTGAGGCAAGCAACGATAGGACGATGGTCGTATAAAATGCTTCGTGCGTGAAAAAATATAGAACGGACAGCGCCAACATCCATAATGGGTGCGTATAAGCCTGCACCCGTTCCGCCACATTCCAGGTCAGCCCATAGCCATTGATAAAATTATCCACTGTCCGAAGTGTAATATAGGCATCCTCCGTGATCCAGGCAGAACGCACCAGCACCACCCCAAACAAAGCAGCGAGGAAAATCAGGACCGGGGTGTCAGATTTTTTTCTTATGGGTGAGTCAATGTCCATAACAGCGATTTCATCCCTGTAATTGGCGAAGCGCAGAAAAGCACCGATGAATTGGATCTTAGAAATAAATAACCAGAGGAAAGCAGGTTTTGATTCGGAACAAGTTTATCACGGGCTGGAAGTGGCGAGTAGACGTAGTAAAATAAGATAGGTAAATCGGATTTCGCTGTTTCGTGAAGTTGATGCCAATCCGAATTTTTAACTTGAAAAATAAAAAGAAAATCGTCTCAGAGGAGATTTCGCATGGCAGATCAGTATGATGTTGTTGTTATTGGAGCAGGTCCAGGCGGTTACGTAGCTGCCATCAGGGCAGCGCAGTTGGGTCAAAAAACCGCAATCGTTGACAAACAATGGCTGGGTGGTGTGTGTTTGAATGTCGGTTGCATTCCCTCAAAAGCCCTGCTGCGCAATGCGGAAGTTGCCCACATCCTGCGCGAACGTGGCAAGGAATTTGGCTTTTCCTTCGAAAATTTAGTGCTCGATTTTAGCGTTGCCTCCAAGCGCAGCCGCCAGGTCTCAGACCGGTTGGTAAAAGGTATCGGCTTCTTGATGAAGAAGAATAATATCACTGTCCACATGGGCACTGCAAAACTTACCGCCAGGGACAAAATCGCCATTACCGATAAAGAAGGCAAAGTAACCGAGCTGCTGGCAAAAAATATCATCGTTGCCACTGGAGCCTCCTCCGCAGTGCCTGGCGCGTGGAAAGTGGATGGCAAGAGAGTTGTCACTTACCTGGAAGCTATATTGCAGGACCAATTGCCAAAATCGGTGGTGGTCATCGGTTCGGGAGCCATTGGGGTTGAGTTTTCAACGGTCTGGAATTCCTACGGCGTGGATGTAACCATTGTAGAAATGCTGCCGCGCATTGTCCCACTTGAAGACGAAGAGGTCAGCGCCGAATTGGAGAAAGCCTTCAAGAAACGCGGCATCAAGACCCTGGTTGGGCATAAAGTCGAAGCCGTGGAGACTACTGAAACAGGTGTGAAGGTGACAGTCTCGGCTGGCGGAGAAACCAAGGTATTGGAAGCGGAACAAGCGCTGGTGGCTATAGGTTTCCGCCCGAATTCGAAAGGCCTGGGGTTGGAGGAAATTGGTGTCAAGATCAGCGAACGAGGCTTTGTTGAAATTAATGAGAAAATGGCCACCAATGTGCCGGGTATCTGGGCGATCGGAGATGTCACCGGGAAGTTGATGCTGGCGCACGTCGGGTCAGCGATGGGTATTGTCTGCGCTGAGAATATCAGCGGGCATGAAACCGTCACCTTGGATTACGAAATGATGCCACGGGCCACGTACTGCCAGCCTCAAATCGCTTCTTTCGGTCTGACCGAAGCCCAGGCCAAAGAACGCGGATATACCACAAAAATCGGGAGATTCCCATTCCAGGCCAATGGCAAGGCGCTTGGTCTGGGGGATTATGCTGGTTGGATCAAGTTGGTGGTCGATGAAAAATATGGTGAAATCCTGGGCGCGCATATGGTTGGCCCAGAGGTGACTGAGCTTCTCCCCGAGCTTACTCTGGCTCACATGATGGAACTCACCCCTGAAGAAATTGCACGCAACGTGCATGCCCACCCAACCATCTCCGAGGCCATTATGGAAGCAGCCCATGGAGCCGTTGGAAGTCCAATCCACATTTAGTAAATTTTTACCCTGCCCTGCGATATTCGCAGGGCTTTTTTTATTTTCCTGCTTTAAAACAGCTTGCACCAAGGGGAGGACCTGGTGCAAGCATTCGCCAAAGGAGGAGACAGCGAGTGGCAAAATTACTGCCATTTGTTATACAAATAATACCTCTTTGTGCTATAAATCACAATTATTTATTGTCACATTTTTATAGTGACAAAATTCACAACTTATTTTATGTTAGCCACCAGATAGTTTCGCAAAACTTCTCTAAAATGTCTGCGAGACCGGCGCTCTTGTTCCCTGCTCTGATGAGCTTACAGGGTTGCCGGTCGTCCACAGGATACCCTTCGGTATGGCAATCTCCGTTTCACGGGTGGTATAAATAAGAATGATGAATTCAACAAAAACCAGATTGCTTTGTCGGGAAGAGCACCCTCCGCGCAATGACATGGTATGTTGGCTACCAACCTGTACGGTGGCTAGATTTTATATTTTTTCTCTTAAAAACGAACGAACGATTTTTACCGCGTGATCAGGACCATCATACTGCCTGACAACCAGATTCCGATCAGGATTCCCGGAAATCATTTTAGAAACATTTCTACCGCGAAGATGGCAAGCCAAAACTGGTTTGCCCAGGTTGAGGGCATAGCCAATTTCATAACCCACCCCATGCGAAGGAGTGCTGACTTCAGCCACCAAGACCTGCGCAGAGCGGATCCAGGCAACATCACGCGAATAAACTTCCTCAGGTGAGGCGACATGTTCCAATTCGTTCACCGATGGTTCAGCCAGGTACGCGGTTGGAATTTCATGACCATCCTCCAGGAGCGCACGGACAAGCGTCTGAAACACAGGTTCGAATTCACGACCGCCGGTAATTGAGCAAGCAAAATAGATATTCAAGAAATTTACTCTTCCTCACTACCTGCGCGGCTAAGCGTTGGCCCGTCGGGACCCAATTCTCCGGTCATCTGCTCGCTCAAACGAGCGATGGCGCGCTCCAGGTGCTCACCGCGCAAACTAAAAGTAATATCGCCGCGAGTCTTTTCGATTATGCTGCGCGCGATATCCGTTTGGCGGCGCAACCCGGCAGTGATCGCATCGGGATAATCCATAGTCACCAGTACGGCATAGATATCATCCATGCAAGTCAGCAAGCGTTCTGCTTCGGCAGAATACCCGTGACGAAGGATATCCAGGCAGCGGCGGCGCAGTTCCCCTACCACTTCAGATAATCCATTCAGATAGGTGTTGTATTCAACACCCAATTCCTGAGGGCCAATCAGCGGTTGATTTTTGATCAACGCACAGGTGACATTGGCCTCGACATATTCCTTGAGAGCATCCTGGGAATAACCAGCATAATAAAGATCTGGAAATTCGGAGACAGCCAAACGCAGAGAATCTGCCATGTTGCGGGCTTCATTCAACTGTTCGCGCATACCCCCATCATCATCACGGTGAACAGCCCGTATAGCCTGCGAGCAAAAACGAGTGAGAGCCCTAGCCTGGGTGAGGGCCTTGTCACGGGCGGCTGTTCGAGCATCAAACTGGACACGGATAAGGTCGGAGATTATATCAAGATGATCCATTTATGTAGTCCCCTCTTCGGGAGTGTTTTCACCTTCTTGTGGTTGTTGGAAGGGCCGGAATAAGTGTTCGGCCAGAGAAGCCCTGGGCAAGAGAATTTCGCCAAAAGTTGCTTCAAAATGTGCCAGATTATCCCCCAGTGCTTTAAATAACAGTTTTGCACTCACTGGTGACATGACAATACGCGCCCCCACCCTCGCCTTGCCTTCTCCAGGAATGAGGTGAGAGAAATCAAGGACAAGATCTGCCGGAGAATGGGTAATGCGTACCAGGTTGGCATAAGTTGGTTTTAGATCATCCGGGAACTCAAGCATGGTTTGCGGTCGTACAGGTGGAACCGCCATTCATCCATCCTTCCATAGTTTAAAAGCCCCTGAAAGATAGGAAATCTTTCAGGGGCCATGAGGTTTAGAACGGGATATCATCCTCTGGAGCACCTGTAAAGGAGCCAGGGCCGTAATCATTCGCGCCACTACCGCCGCCGTCACCTTCGCCACGCGACGAAAGGAAGCGAACCGTACTTGCGCTGACTTCAAAGGAAGCACGTGGCGCTCCACCATCCTGCGGCGTCCACACACGCGGGCCACCGGTAGCATTATCGACAGTCAGGCGACCTTCTACTAGAACTTTACTACCTTTTTTTACATATTGGTTGCATATTTCTGCCTGTTTACCCCAGGTCGTGATACGGAACCAAATTGTTTCTTTTACTGATTCGCCGCTGTTAGCGGTGTACTGCCGGTTGGTTGCAACCGAAAAAGATGTAACCGGTTGACCGGAAGGCGTGTAACGCATCTCCGGGTCGCGACCAACATTTCCTACAAGAATAAGAGTGTGATACATGGTAATTTCCTCCATCGCGTTTTAGGTACCGCCGCTATTCGGCGGGGACAATGTGTTGACAATCTATTTTACCGCACACCTAACGGATTATGGCGCTTGGCTGACATGAAAAAGATGGGAAGGAAATTCATGCCAATACCAAAGTATTCCGCAAAAAATCACCCGGTTAATTAGTTCTGCTCAATTTTTTTGGAAGCATAACGGTAAATCAGGGCTTCATCCTGGCGGCAACAAGTTCGGCAACATCCTGGACCTGTGGCGAATCATTATCCGCTCTGGAAGCATCCACCATCATCGCCAGGCAGAAAGGACAACCGACCGCCACCGTCTGCGCTCCGGTAGCCTTTGCTTCGGCAAAGCGCACAGTGTTAACCCTGGCGGAACCTTGTTCTTCTTCCTTCCACATTTGCGCGCCACCCGCCCCGCAACAAAAGGATTGCATAGAATGGCGCGGCATTTCCACGGTCACCACGCCTGGCATCTTGAGCGTTTCGCGCGGAGCGGATGTGATGCCATTGTGCCTGCCTAGATAACAAGGGTCATGGAAGGTCACCAGGAGTGTATCTCCGGCTGCAGATAGTTGAATTTTCCCCGATCCGACCAACTCATTGATCAATTGAGTGTGGTGAATGATATCGTAGTGACCACCAAAGGCCGGATATTCATTCTTGATGGTGTGCAGGCAATGCGGGCAGGTAGTGACAATACGTTTTGGTTTAATCTCATTCAACAGCTCAACATTACCCAGCGCCAACCCGAAGAAAATATCCTCTCGCCCTGCCCGACGGGCAGAATCTCCCGTACACGTTTCGTTCTTCCCAAGAACCGCAAAATTGACCCCGGCAACTTTCAAGATTTTCGCAAAAGCCTGTGCAGTTTTTTGCGCCCGCACATCCGTAGCGGGTGCGCAACCCACCCACCACAAAAGATCAGGCTCAGGGTTCTGCTCTATTGTTGGCACGTTCAGACCTTGCGCCCATTTCATCCTGTCAGCCTGGGGCACATTCCAGGGATTCATGTTTCGTTCCATACCCTTGAAAGCATTCTCAAGCTGTTTTGGAAAGGCGCTTTCCATCATAGCAAGATTGCGGCGAATATCGAGAATGTCACGCATCGGTTCATTGCCCACAGGGCAAACATCCACACACGCGCCGCAAGAAGTACAGGCCCAGACCGCTTCTTCGCTTATCAATTCGGTCAGGAGCTTAGCAGTACCACCCCCAAGGTTAAAGTTATAACGCTTGTTGATCTCTAAGGCGGCTGGGGAGAGCTTCTTCCCGGTATTGTAAGCCGGACAGACTTCCTGGCAGCGAAAGCACATGATGCAGGCATACGAATCGATGATCTGCTCGTAACCAAGATCGCTTAATTTTGCAGCACCAAATTGTTCAATCGTCTGGTCATCCAGGTTGATAAAGCTAAGTTCACCAATGGATTTCCGATCAGGTTTGAGCGCAAAGTTGATTGGCGCAAAGAAGAGGTGCAAATGCTTTGAATAGGGGAAATATGGCAAGAACGCCACCACCGCGCCAATGGAAAGCCAAAACATCAGGTGTTCACCCACCAGCAGAACGGCTGGATCCACACCAAGCCACAATCGCGCAACTGTTGAGATAACAGGCTGCCAGGGGTCGCCGCCGGTCAGGGCAACGTTAAATGACTCGCCTAGGAGACGGCCTGAATTATGCAAGAAAATAAAACCAGCGACGATCGCTGAATCCCGGTTGATACCAGTCCTGGCATGGGCATCAAGTGATACCGATTCTCTAGCAGTCAGGGTGGCCGGGCGTAGAACAAAACGCCGGAATGCCATTGCCAAAATGCCAACCAGAATAGCCACATTAGCAACATCCGCCAATAAGCGATAGAGGTCACTCAGGATACCCAGGTTATTGAGTAGGCGCCAACCCGTATAAGCGTAGATCAAATCACTCAGGTTGATCAATAAAAAGGCGATAAAACCCCAGCCAATTAACCCATGCAGGATGCTGGGAACCAGGCGAAAGCGGAAAACCGGCTGAAATGTGAAAAATTTTACCAGAGCTGCGCCTGCCTTTTTCATTACTAGAGACCATTCTGGATTTCCTTTTCCGCTGGCAATATTCTTAATGATACGCTGAACACCTTGCCATGTGAAATATAATGAAATTCCGACAGCAAGCGCGAAGAGGATTTTTTCAATAGTTGTTAACATGCAGCCTCCTGATTACTTTGCGGATTTAGATTGAACAAAGCGGCGACTTCCATTCAGACAGGAAATTGCCGCTCTTTAAGCTAAATCATAAAAAAAGAATGAAAGATGTGTCCGAAAAAATTTTTAGCTCAAGGTCACGTTCGCCAGGTTGTAAAGCAGGTCAGCAGCCAATTCTTCGTGATGCTGTTTGACATAATCCCACAATTTTGCTTCAGCATGGGTAAAAACGCGCGAAACATGGCGCACGAGGTATACTTGTTGGGTAATTTTGAACCCTGCCACCGCTACCTTCTTCACCCGTCCCAACGCCAGACTGCGCGCGGCCATTAACTCTGAAATAAAAGTGATGCCAATGCCCTTTTCCACCGCCATTTGCACAGCTTCCGCATCACCCAACTGCGTGACTACATTCAAGTTTTCCGGGTCAATTCCATGACGGCGCAAATTATCAAATAACACTTCAAAAGTACCTGAATTGAGTTCCCGGCTGATAAAAGGCGGTTCCACGACATCCGCCGGCTGGACCTGCGGCAGGCTTGCCCAGGGATGATCTGGGGGAACGATCAAGATGACCTTGTCCTCGAGCAAAAGCTGGCATTCCAGGTCACGATGGTCTACCCAGCGACCAACAGCGCCCAAATTCAAGGTCTGATCAAACAATCCTTCAACAACGTCCTGGCGGCGCATCAAACTAACGCGAGTGCGCACATGTGGATAATCTTTTTGAAAAGATGCCAGCAA
>Ga0172367_10009703_pt1 | contig 10510 bp, 12 predicted proteins | sample Lak10m_FD_114542 | JGI IMG/M metagenome (GOLD analysis project Ga0172367, IMG submission 114542) | Freshwater microbial communities from Kabuno Bay, South-Kivu, Congo - kab_022012_10m | ecosystem: Environmental > Aquatic > Freshwater > Lake | place: Democratic Republic of the Congo: South-Kivu...
CCCATCGGGCATACGTACCCGCAGAAAGCCCTGCCGGTAAACACGGTCAGGGCAAATGCGAGGATCCAGAAAAGGAGGGCCGTAGTGATCACTCCTTTTAAAAGCCCCTGCATCATCACGGTTGGAGAGATATACGCAAAGGTCACGGACATGAGAATGAACGAGAGGACCAGGGTGGCACCCCGCACCTGTTGTCGGTTCATAGTATAATTTCTGGACCGGGACCTGATAGTTGTTCCATATCAGGGACAACCCGACAGGTCGGGCACAGGGTATGAAAACCGTGGCTCACCCGATGAGTGACGATGAAAACAATTACTGCTGGAGTTTTTCCAGCTGCACAGGATCGATAGCTACGCAGACATCAACTTCCTTGGCCTTCGGGCGGGTAAACCGCTCATCAAAGACCTCGAAATCATAGGTATAGGTCCGCGGGAGGCGCGAGCCCCAGACCATTGACCAGACCGCAAGGACCTCGTCCGGCATCTGCCCCTTGGCATTGAAGACCGCATAGGTCTGTTCCGGGATGCGGCGGATTTCCATGCCCTCGGGAGCTTTTTCGGCTCTCGTCACTCCGCAGCCGATCATGTAGGAATATTCACCGGTCCAGTCTGTCTCGTAATCCGAATACACGGCATACATGGCCGGCGGGGCAGCCCGGTTCCTGATCTTTGCTGCAGCATTGGTCTTCAAAAATTCCGTACAGCCGGCGGGGATGTCGGTAACGCTCCTCCCGTCAGCATTGGAGGTTCTCCGGGTCACCCCCACCACGGTTCGGGCCGGGAGTTTTTTTATGGTAAACGGCGCATCATCCATCCCGGAGCGTAAAACGCCTGAGACGTTAAACCGTACCATTTGCGTCCCTGAAGGTACATATCAGCATCTTTTTTTTATCCCCCGCCCTACCCCGTTATACCATGTGTCCCCACGCGCTGATCCCGTACAAACCCCGGAACCCCAAGACCCGGCTCTCCCAGGTGCTTGACCAGGACGAGCGCGAGCGGTTCGCGCAGGCTATGCTTGAGGACGTGATATCCGTCCTGAAGGACGTGAACTGTTCGCCGGTCATCGTGGGAACTGAACTTTTCGACAGCGAGCTTGTCCAGATCACGGTGAAGGATGCAGATCTCAACCAGGCGCTCAACGAGATCCTGCCTACGAACACCCAGGACATCCTCATCCTCATGGCAGACCTCCCGCTCGCAAACGAGGCTGCAATCCGGAGGATGCTGAAGACCGAGAAGGATATGGCAATTGTCCCCGGCCGCGGCGGGGGGACGAACGCCATCTTCCTCAAGGAACCCTCACGGTTCCGCGTCAATTATTACGGGGCCAGTTTCTTCAAGAACATGCAGATTGCACAGGACGCCGGTCTCTCGGTGGAGGGGATCGATTCATTCCGGCCCCATCCGGACATCGATGAGCAGGATGATCTTGTGGAACTCCTCATCTACGGGAGCGGGAAGAGCAAAGCCTATCTTGAGGGGCTCGGGTTTACCTTATCTGATGAAAAGGGCCGGGTTGGTGTTGTCCGGAAGCGATAGCATTATTATTTCCCGCGGGCAGAATCCCATGATATGATGGATGATTCAGGAGAAGCCCTGATTGAACTCCTGCATTCGCAGGATCCTGATATCGGCCATACCATTTCTGTTTTTGTCTCCCGGTACAATGCTGCTTATGGCGACCCGCTGGCCGAGTGCTGGGATATCAGCAAGGAAGAATGGCAGCGGTATGAATTTCTCGGCGATCGTGTCCTGAACCTCATCATTGCCCAGACGCTCTTTACCCAGTGGACCGTGACCCTTGATGAAGGGGAGATGACCGAGATTCTCAGTACCGTTGTCTCCAATAAATCCCTTGACCGGATGACCCGGGGGCTTGGGAATTTCTCACGGCTGATCCCCCGTTCGATTGGGGAGCAGAACTGTTACGGGGAGAAGATCACGGGCGGGGCATTCGAGGCCTTCGTCGGTGCCCTGTACTGCGAGGTTGGTCTTGATGATGTTGCCTATTTTGCCAATGGTGCACTTGCAACGGCGCTCGCCGAATACAATCCCCGCCACAATGCTATCGGCCTCCTCCAGGAGCATTATCAGAAACTGGGAGTGCCGCTGCCGGAATATACCCTGACTTCGAAGACAGGGCCGGATCACAGACCCCGGTTTACTGTCAGGGTCAGAGTCCCCGGCGGGCAGTCCTTTGAAGGTTCCGGCTCCTCACGGACTGAGGCAAAGAAGGTGGCTGCCGGGGTTGCCCTTGACCATGTCCTGAGAGTATGAGACCTCTGCCATGACCCCGGCACCCCGCCATTCCTGTCGCTGCTGACGGGCCCCCTGTCCGCGGGAACCGGTATCCCTGTCCAGGGTGTCCGTTCGGGATTCTTACCCCGATGATCTCTACCAGGGCCGATCGACAGGCGCTGCTCACCACCTGCGTCCGGTAAAATCACCCCTACCGCATCCTTAATGAGACTCCGGTTTCTATCTCATCATGGTAACCGGTCCGGGTTGGCACATCATGTTCGAACGTTTTTTCAGGCGGGATACTGCAGGGGCGATAAAAGGGCTCACGCTCGAATGGCAATGCCCGGACTGTGCCGGCCTGAACTTCCGGATCCTCTCACGAAGCGACCGGGCTGGCGGGGAGTATGACTCGTACTGCCGCTATTGCAGGGCAAAGTTCCGCGTCCTTTTTGAGAAACACGAGGAGCCGCGGGTGAGGCCGAGTTCATGGACCAGCTGGATGCGGAGGAATTCTCCGAGGATGAGAGGACCGACATGATCCGGGATTTTGCCGAGATCACCGCCCTGCGGGCAGAGAAGGCACTGCCAAAGACCATCAAGGAGAAAGAAAAAGCACTGGAATTAAAAATTGATTTTGCCCGGTGGAGAAGGCGCTGATAAAAACCCGGCCGGATTATTTTACCACGAGGACCCGGCAGGTGGCAGATCGGATGATGGTCTCTGCAACGCTCCCGAGCAGGAGGCGCTCGATACCCTTCTTCCCCTGGGTTCCCACCACGATGAGGTCAATATTCTGTTCCTTGGCATAATTCATGATCTCGTCTGCCGGCTTGCCCTCCAGGATAACCGTCTCGACATCAACCCCCACGCCCTTTGATTTGACCTGAGCCAGGGCAGTTGCTGCCTCGCTCTGCAGGAGAGCCCAGGCATCCGGTGCAACGCCGCCGCTCACTGCGGACTCGATGGAACCGGCGTCGATGACGTACGCGGCATGGACTGCCGCCCCGGTAGCCCCGCCTATCCGCAATGCCTCAAGGACAGCATTATGGGTACGGTCTGAACCGTCTGTTGCAACCAGGATCTTCTCAAATAATTTTGTTGTCATAGTGGTGTCCCTCAACAATCGTACTCCAACGTGATCATCTCGCACTCTTCCCAGATGACTCTTGCGGATCCCCCGTTGCTGCGGCAGCGCTCTCGCCGTGGATCTCGTGGACGTAATGTTCCCCCTGCATCGCGCAGAGGATGGCGGATATAACCGATATGGCTGCGCCAACGTAAAACGAGAGGGCAAGTGAGGGCATGAATGCCTGTGCCAGGGTTGTCGGAAACCTATTTCCCGAGCCGGCTCCTGGCAAAGACGCCCATGAAGAGACATTCATTTGCGGCAATGGACTCCACGCCCAGCGCCTCGTCCGAAACGGGAAGCCCGATCCCCCGGATGATCGCGGCAGGCGTGCACTCGTCTGCTTCGCCCATCACCAGTTCGGCAGCTGAAGCAATGTTATCGGCGACTGCCCGTTTCGTCACTTCCAGTTTCCGCCCGAAGAGATCGCTCCTGCCCCGGTCATCGATGACCGAGGGGATGCCGGCACAACCGATCGCAACACCACTGCAACCCGCCCGCATGGCATGGGTGCGGCTGTCGGCAATGATGACCCCGATCTTTGCTCCCGTTGCGGCATGGATCTCCTCCCGGATCCTCCGGGCGCTTTCATTGGGGTTGGCAGGAAGTGGGGTGACACAGCCCGGCGGGGCATTGGAGGCATCGACACCGGCGTTAGGGAGCAGGGTGCCGCCTTTCATGCAGAGGAGGAAGCCGGGGATGCCCCCGACAATGGAGTCGCTCTCGCGCAGCACCACTTCCGTTGTTGCCGGGTCCATACCGTACTTCTCGGCAAGGTGGCTGGCCCGGGGTGTCGGGGTGATATCAGCAAGCCGGATGACATTCCCCTCGGAAGTTGCGACCGCGGTCTCGGCGAGGACAAGAATATCGCCGTCGCGGAATCCCCCGCAGACCGCTTTCGCTGCCACGATAACCCGTTCGGAAATGGAATCATTGCTGCTGATGATGCCGGTCGAGAGCCCGAAGACCTCGAACAACGGGTTCATCGCCGCCTCACCAGGCGCTCGAAAATCTTCACCAGGTCAACGGTCTCCCTGACATCATGGGCCCTGACCATGGATGCCCCTTTCTCGAGAAGAGTCATGGTGACCGCGAGGCTGCCGGCAAGCCGGTCCTGTGGCTCCTTGTTGAGAACATTACCGATGAAGCTCTTGCGGGAGACTGCTGCAAGGACCGGACGGTCGTACTTCTGGAACGTCTCGTAGTTCCGGCAGAGTTCCCAGTCGTCATCGAAGGAGCGGAATGGTGTCCAGGCCCCGACGCCGGGGTCGATGACGAAATTGTCGATCCCTACAGCCCCGCACCGTTGCACCACGGTCGCAAGGGCGCTGTGGGTGGCTGCGAGGCCGACGGCATCGCCCGGCTGGTATTCGGCTGCCATGACGATGGCCGGAAGACCTGCATCCGCCACCCGTTTTGCGTATGCAGGAGACGAGAGCCCGGAGATATCATTGGCAGCATGGATCTCGTATTTCAGGCAGAGGTCCAGAACCCATGGGTTCATGGTGTCGACAGAGACCGTGAACCCGGTCCCTTTGAGCTCCTTCAGGGCAGCATCGATCCGATCGGCCTCCTGGGTGCCGCTGATCGCCTGGGCATTGGGTGCCGTGCTCCGGGCGCCGATATCGATCATGTCCGCACCGGCCTCGATCATCTCCACGGCCTTGGCATGGATCTCGTTTGTCGGGATATAGGAGTCGTTGTAGAAGGACTCTATCGAGCAGTTGATGACCCCCATCACGCGGACCGGGGCATCACCGCCGATGGTGAGCTTGTTTATAACACACGGTCGCATGCCCGCTCCTTTGCCGCACGGAACGTGTTCTCCATTAACGTGGCGATGGTCATCGGACCAACGCCGCCGGGCACCGGTGTAATTGCGGATGCAGTCTCCTTCACCGCTTCGAAGTCCACGTCGCCGACCAGTTTCCCGTTCAGCTGGTTGATACCGACATCGATGACTACTGCACCGGGCTTCACCATGGCGGCTGTTATAAAATGGGGTTTGCCGATCGCGGAGACGAGGATATCAGCCCGCCAGAGTTCCTCGGCAAGATCCTTGGTCTTGCTGTGGCAGATGGTGACGGTGGCGTCGGCGTTGAGGAGGAGTGCTGCCATGGGCCGCCCGACATCAATACTCCGGCCGGCAATCACTGCCCGTGCACCGGCAACGGGGATATCGTACTCCTTAAGGAGTGTCATGATCCCCGTGGGGGTGCAGGAGGAAAACCGGGGCTTTCCCAAAAAGAGGTGTCCCATGTTCTCCGGGTGGTACCCGTCAACATCCTTATCCGGGCTGATGGCGCCGATAACCCTCTCGGCATCGACCTGCTTTGGCAATGGGAGCTGGACCAGGATCCCGTCGATGTCCCCGTCACGGTTCAGGGCGCGGACCTTGTCGACAACCGCACGGGTGGTGGATTCTGGAGGGTGTTCGACCCCGACCGAGACGATCCCGACCTGCTCACAGGCCTTGTGTTTCATCCGGACATACATCTGTGATGCCGGATCATTGCCAACGATGACCGTGGCAAGACGGGGCTCCAGCCCCGAGTCCTCGATCTCCTCCTTGAGGAGTTCAAGGCGCTTCTCCGAGCATTTCTTTCCATCGAGTATCGTGGCCATGGGTGATCGTTACTCCGGTTATTCGGGGTAGAGGGTAAATTTTGATGAGAGTGCTACGACCTTGTCGTGCACGTCCCTGATGTTCTTCTCGTTGTTGACATCCTTGATGATGCTTGCGATCCAGGCACCGATCAGGCGCATCTCGGTCTCTTTCATGCCCCGGGAGGTGACGGCGGGGGTGCCGATACGGAGGCCGCTCGTGACAAACGGGCTCTTGGTCTCGTTGGGGATGGTGTTCTTGTTGACCGTGATGCCCGCCTTGCCGAGCGCGTTCTCGGCTTCAAGACCCGTGATACCCTGCTCCGTCAGGTCGAGGAGCATGAGGTGGTTGTCGGTACCGCCGGAGACGAGCCGGATGCCGTTTGCCATGAGGGTTTCGGCAAGGACCTTTGCGTTCCTGATGATCTGCTTGTTGTATTCCTTGAACGAGGGCTTGAGGGCCTCCTCGAAACAGACCGCCTTTGCCGCGATCGTGTGCATCAGGGGGCCGCCCTGCATACCGGGGAAGACTGCCTTGTCGATGGCAACGCCGAGATCGGCATTGCACATGATGGCGCCGCCACGGGGTCCGCGGAGGGTCTTGTGGGTCGTGGTGGTGGTATAGTTGACCACACCGACAGAGTTCGGGTGGAGGCCGGTGGCAACGAGACCGGCAATGTGGGCGATGTCGGCCAGACAGACAGCGCCGACATCATCGGCGATCTCCTGGAATGCCTTGAAGTCGATGGTCCTCGGGTAGGCAGAGGCACCGCAGACTATGATCTGGGGCTTCTCCTTCTTTGCCATCACTGCAACAACACCGTAGTCGAGCATCTCGGTCTTGGGGTCGACACCGTACTGGGCAACCTGGTAGAACTTGCCGGTGAAGCTCACCGGGGAGCCGTGGGACAGGTGACCGCCCTGGTTCAGCCGCATCGAGAGGATCTTGTCTCCCAGCTTGATGGCTGCAAAATAAACCGCCATGTTTGCCTGGGTTCCCGAGTGGGCCTGCACATTGGCATGCTCTGCGCCGAAGAGTTTCTTGAGCCGGTCACGGGCAAGGTTCTCTGCCATATCGTGGAACTCGCATCCGCCATAGTACCGCTTACCGGGGTAACCTTCGGCGTACTTGTTGGTCATGATCGATCCCATGGCCTCAAGAACTGCACGGGAGACAACGTTCTCGGAGGCGATGAGTTCCAGACCGTTTTTCTGACGGGCTGTTTCCTTTTCGATGATATCGAAAATTGCGGGATCTGTTTTTGCCAGATAGGACTTTGGTACTACCGGTTCGGACATATGGAGAAGGGTTCGCTCTGAAAAGGTAAGAGGGTTTGGTTTTCCGAAAGGTTCGAAGAATTTCGAAGGTCGGCCTCGGCCTCCCTTCTCATCGTCGATGTTTTGAGAAACATCTCCGACATTGAGGAGGAGAAGAATGCATCAGCATTCTTCGACCCGAAAAACCGCAAGACCTCCTCGGTGCAGGGATGAAGTATCAGCATTCTTCGCCCCGGAAACCGGCATCCGTACAACCCCCAATTCATTGACCTGCACCTGCCCGATTTGGCGCGGGAGGGCAAAATCGGGGAAAATGTGGCGGTCTTTAAACCCGGGGCGGGTGGTCTGACCGTATTTTCTCCCTCTCCGACCACTACTATTATTTAAGGAGAACGTCGCACATAATGCTAAGGACTCCCGTTCGCGCGAAGTCTGCATGCAAAGGTCAGCAGGAAATCCTGTTAAGAATAACCCGATAAGGAGAGTATGATACTGATGATGGAATCCGGAACCGGCGCTGCAACCGAAGACCGCATTGCAGCTCTTGAGAAGAAGATGAGAGAGATGGAAGCACTTGTCAAGGGTCTCACCCAGGAACTGCTCGATCTCAAGTCTATCACGATGAAGATGTCCAAACAGACGGACGAACGCAGCCGGCAGGAGCTTAAGCGTGCCCCGATCGTCCAGCAGGGACCCCAGCCGGCAGCAGCGCCCGTTCAGGCCCCCTCAGCCGGTGGCAGCACCGTCATCCGCCCGAAGGGAAAGGCACCTGAAGCCCCGGCAGCCCCGCCCGAGCCCATCATGGACATGATTATGCAGCCCGATGGCACGATGAAACTCGAACCCCGGCGTGGCGACAAGGACTACATCGTAGCCCGTGCAGGGTACGGCCAGAAGAAGGGTGGCGCAAAGACCAAGACGAGCGACGTCATTTACGCCGCCGAGGAATCCAAAGATCCTGCAAAGAAGTAAGGAGCCGGATCTTTGCATATCACAGAACTGGAGATCGATAATTTCAAGTCTTTTGCCAAAAAGACAAAAATTCCCTTTTTAGAGGGTTTCTCGGTGATATCAGGCCCGAACGGCTCGGGCAAGAGCAATATCATCGACTCCATCCTTTTTGTCCTCGCCCTCTCGAGTTCCCGGAACCTCCGTGCCGAGAAACTCACGGACTTAATCAACCTCAACTCCGGCCGGAACACCGCTGAAGTAGCGCTCGAATTCTCCGACGGCACCCGTATCCGGCGCCGGATCAAGCGGACCGGCAATGGTTACTACAGCTACAACTATCTCAACGAACGGCTCTGCAAGCAGAGCGATATCGTGGAGCACCTGGCAAAGTATGGCATCAAGCCCCACGGGTACAATGTGGTGATGCAGGGCGATGTGACCCGGATCATGGAGATGAGTGACTTCGAGCGCCGGAAGATCATCGACGAGATCGCCGGGGTCTCCGAGTTCGACACCAAGAAGCAGCAGTCCCTGGCCGAACTGGAGATTGTCCGGGAACGCATCGAGCGCGAGGACCTCCTCCTCATCGAGCTGGGCCAGCGGGCAAACGAGCTCAAAAAGGAACGGGAGCATGCCCTCGAATACCAGAAGTGGCAGAAGGAGCTCTCGTTCTTCCAGAACTGCCGGGCCGCTGCCCAGCTGCATGACCGGGAGAAGGAGCTCGGCCATCTCCTCCGGTCAACGGATGAATACAAGCTCCAGCTGACCCGCAATGCCTCGGACCGGGGCATCGAAGAGAACGAACTCTCCTATCTCCAGGCCGACCTGCGGGACATTGATGACCTGATCAACAAGAAGAGCGGGCCGGACTATCTCAAGCTCATCGCGGAGCTGGAAGAGGCCAAGAGCGGGATCAAGCTTGCCGAAGCCGGCATTGTCCGCCTCCGGAAGGAGAAGGAGACCAACCTCGAGGCGATCAACCGGGTGTACATGGACACCAAACGTGCCGAGACCCGAGTTGCAGAATGCACCGACCAGATCCGCACGCTCACCATCGACCGGACCAATATCGCCGTGGAAGTGGCCACGGCAAAGGCGCAGGCCGAGAAGTTCGAGACCGAGATCAAGCAGCACAGCGAGGATACGGAAGGCTCCCGGGAACGGCTCTTTGCCTTCCTCAAGGAGATGGAGGAGAAGAAGGGCCAGCGGTCCGGGATCCTCCACCAGCAGGACCTCTTTATCGAGAAGAGCCGGATGCGGACCACCGAGCTCGAACGCCTCACCGGACTCCTCCGGCAGCTCGACGAGGAGTATGCCGCCAAGCAGGGCCAGCTCACGGATAGTGACAAGAGCACCAAAGACCTGCAGGCCGAGAAGAAGGAGCTGGACAGGAACCTCTCCGAACTGGAAGGCTCGCTCTTTGCCCAGCGGAACACCCTGGAACGGCTCCGCACCGAGATGAAGGACCTTGAGCAGGACGCGATCCGGCTCGAAGCAGCCCAGCAGGCCCGGGGGGAGTCGGGCGGCAAGGCGCTCGAAGCCGTGCTTGCCCTCGAAGGGGTGCACGGGACCATTATGGACCTAGGCAAGTCCCGGCCTGAGTATGCAACCGCACTCAATGTCGCAGCTGGCAACAAGCTCCAGTTCGTGGTCTGCGACACCGACCAGATCGCCGCTGATGCTATCCGGTACCTCAAGGAGGAGCGGCTGGGACGGGTCACCTTCCTCCCGCTCAACAAGCTCAACCCGCCCCCGCTCCCGCCGCTCAAGGAACCGGGGGTCATCGATTATGCAGCAAACCTGCTCGATTATGACCCGAAGTACGACCGGGCCTTTGCGGTTGCGCTCGGGGCAACGGTTGTTGTCGATACCCTGGAACGGGCCCGGAAACTCATCGGGAAGTACCGGATGGTCACGATGGACGGCGAACTCCTGGAGAGGAGCGGGGCCATCACCGGCGGGTCGGCAAAGAAACAGGCCGTGCGGGGCTTTGGCGCCAAGGTCGATGACGAGATCATGCGCCTGCGCTCGCGTCTCGGGGAACTCTCCGGGCAGGCCGGTACCATCGATGCCGCTGTCAAGCGCCTCACTGAGGAAGTGGATGCAAAACGCGCCCACCGGAACGAGATCGACCAGAAGATGGCCCGGTTCGGGATGTTCACCGAGGAGTTCTCGCGCCGGTTCGACGCGATCACGGTCGAGAAGCAGACCATCGAGGCAGCGGTTGCTCGGCAATCGGAGGAGACGAAGATCGGTGCTGCCGAGCTTGCAGCCCTCGAGGCGGAACTGGACGGGATCACGGCAG
>Ga0172367_10009704_pt1 | contig 10510 bp, 11 predicted proteins | sample Lak10m_FD_114542 | JGI IMG/M metagenome (GOLD analysis project Ga0172367, IMG submission 114542) | Freshwater microbial communities from Kabuno Bay, South-Kivu, Congo - kab_022012_10m | ecosystem: Environmental > Aquatic > Freshwater > Lake | place: Democratic Republic of the Congo: South-Kivu...
AACACATTGCAGATGATCTGCGTCTCGTTGGAGAAACCCTCGGCGAAGAGGGGGCGCAGGGGGCGGTCGATGAGACGCGCGTTGAGGATCTCGTTCTCCGAGGGGCGCGTCTCGCGCTTGAAGAAGCCACCCGGGAAACGGCCGGCGGCGTAGAGCTTCTCGCGGTACTCCACTTGCAGGGGGAAGAAATCCTGGCCCTGGCGGGGCTTGGTCTCGGCACAAGTGGCGGCCAGCACCACCGTGTCCTCGAAACGCACCCACACCGATCCCTGGGCCTGCCGGGCCACCTTGCCCACCTGGAAGGTGAGTTTGCGGCCGTCCAGGTCGATGGATTTTTCAATCATCCGTCATCACTCCTTGTTTGGCGGGAAGATCCCGCGTGGCGCCGGACGGTCGCGATCCGGAAGGAGGCACACCGGTGGAGGGGCGATCAAAAGGGGCCGCACCCCCCCACCGCTGTGCCTGGTTCTGGAGGCGCGCCCGCCCGAACCCGATGGCACATGAAGGGCCGCCCCCGACAGCGGGAGCGGCCCCATTGGTCTACTTCAACAGCCTGGCACTTAGCGACGCAGGCCCAAGCTCTGGATCAGGCTGCGATAGCCGTCCAGGTCCACGCGCTCGAGGTAGGTCTGCAGGCGCTTGCGCTTGCCCACCAACATGAGCAGGCCGCGACGGGTGTGGTGGTCCTTGGTGTGGACCTTCACATGCTCCGTCAGCTCCTTGATGCGCTCCGTGAGCATGGCGATCTGCACAGCCGCGCTGCCCGTGTCCGCATCGTTCTTGCCGTAGGTGGCGGCAAGTTCCTTCATGCGATCCTTCGTCATCTCGCTCTCCTTGTCGTCCAGGCCAGCCTAGAGACCGTTGTGTTCCAGCCAGTCCTGAATGCGGTGGCGGTCTTCCTGCAGCTGCGTCGCCAGCTGCTCCCCGGAATTGAACCGCAAAGTATCGCGAACCCGGGCCAGCATATCAACCCTTAGTCCTTGTCCATAGAGCTCTTCCGCCACCTGGAAGAGGTGGATCTCCGGCACGCGCGCCGTTTCGCCAAAGGTGGGGCGTGGCCCCAGATTCATCATGCCGCCCCGGCGTCGGCCGTCGGGCAAATCCACGGCCACGGCGTAAACCCCGTCCAGAGGCAGGAGTTGGGCCTCGTCCACGCGCACATTGGCGGTGGGAAAGCCCAGCCCGCGACCCCGTCCCCTTCCAGCCTCCACCTTTCCTGAAAATCGGAATGGCCGCCCAAGCACCTGCGCGGCGTCCTCCACCCGGCCCTCCGCAAGCAGGCGTCTCACACGCGTGGAGCTGATGCGCTCGCCGCCCAGGATGACGGGGTCCATCACTTCCAGGCCAAAGGCCAGCTCCCGGGAAGCTTCGCGCAGGGTGTGGGTGTCGCCGCTGCGCCCCCGGCCAAAGGCGTGGTTGTCCCCCACTACCAGGTGGCGCATGCCAAAGCGCGCCAGCAAGCCTTCGCGCAGAAAACGCGTGGCCTCCCAGGCCGCCAGTTCCGCCGTGAAGCGCAAGAGGATCACCCGGTCCAGTCCGCAGGCCTTGAGGACCACCAGCTTGTCCTCCAACAGGGTCAGGCGCGCCACGGCGGGACGCTCGTCCTGCAGGATCTCCCGGGGATGGGGTTCAAAGGTGAGCAGGGCCGACTCAAGCCCCTCCTGGCGGGCCTGCTCCACCACGCGCTGTATGAGGGCCTGATGGGCCCGGTGCAAGCCGTCAAAGGAGCCCAGCGTGAGCACGCAGGGGGGCAGGGGGCCCAGTTCCTGCAACAGGCCGCGCTCAATGTGCATTGGAGGCCTCCATCGCCAGGGCGAAGAGGGCCTTGAGGGCCTCCGGATCCAGGGCGTCCTCCACCCTGTGCTCGCCGATGCCCGTGCGCCGCAGCTCCTCCACCAGCGCGCCGCAGCCCAGGGCGCGCCCCAGATCCCGGGCCAGGCTGCGCACATAGAAGCCCTTGCCGCAGTGCAGTTCAAGCTCCACAAAGGGGGGTTCCCAGGCCCTAAGACTCAAGCCGTGCACCAGCACCGGCCGGGGTGGCAGGTCCACATGCTGGCCTTTGCGCGCCAGCCGGTACATGCGCTTGCCGTCCACCTGGATGGCCGAATGCATGGGCGGCACCTGGAGAATCTCGCCGGTGTAGGTGGGAAGCAGGGATTGCAGCGTGTCCTGGCTGGGGAGTTCACCTTCATAGAGAGGCGAAAGAAGGCCGGTACGGTCGTGGCTGTCGCTCTCCACGCCCAGGCGCAGGCGGGCCGTGTAGCGCTTGGAGCCGGCCATGAGCAGATCCTGCTGGCGACAGGCCTTGCCGGTGAGCAGGAGCAGCAGGCCGCTGGCGAAGGGATCCAGGGTGCCCGCGTGGCCCACCTTTTTCACGCCGCACAGCCGACGCAGCATGGCCACCATGGGAAAGGAACCGGGACCGCTGGGCTTGTCCAGCAGCACCAGGCAACCGGCGGCAAAGGCCTCGTGATCCGGAAGGGCATCGCCCCGGCGCACCTGCCGGATCAGACCCTCCGCGCGCGCCTCCTCCATCAGGCTTCCGGCGCCTCCTCCTGCGTGGTGTCGTCGGCGGAGACGCGCTCCTCCTCGATTTGCCGCAGGAGGCGATCCACCTGCTCGGCGCGATCCAGGCTGAGATCCAAAAGGAAGCGCAGCAGGGGCACGGCGCGAATGCGCAGGCGCGCCGCCAGGCTGCGGCGGATCTCCTTGTTGCGGTGCATGAGCTCCTTCAACAGGTGCTCGCGCTTCTCCGCCTCGCCCATCATGCTCACGAAGACATTGGCGTGGGACAAATCCTGGGTGAGGCGCACCTCGCCCACGGTGATCTGGGCCGCCAGTTCGCCATGCTCACGCAACAGGATCTGGCCCAGCTCCTTGCGGATCTGCTCGGCCACGCGCTGCTGGCGTTTCTCACTGGCCATGGATCAGCGGCCCTTGCCCGTTCCCGTGCCCATGTCCAGACGCCGCACGATCTCCTTCAGGGAGAAGACCTGGATCAGGTCGCCCTCGCGCAGATCGTTGAAACCGGCCAACTGGATGCCGCATTCGAAGCCCTGGGCCACTTCCTTCACATCGTCCTTGAAGCGCTTCAGGCTGCTCATGTCGCCCTCGTGCACCACGGTGCCCTCGCGCACCAGACGGGCCTTGGCGCCGCGCTCGATCTTGCCCGACACCACCATGCAGCCGGCGATGGCCTTCTTGAGGATGCGGAAGACCTGGCGCACCTCCGCCGTGCCCAGCACCTCCTCCTCCACATCGGGGGCGAGCATGCCTTCCAGGGCGGCGTGGATCTCCTCCACCACTTCGTAGATCACCTTGTAGAGGCGCACATCCACGCGCTCGCGCTGGGCCAGTTCCCGCGCATTGGGCGTGGGATTCACATGGAAGCCGATGATGATGGCGCCGGACGCCTTGGCCAGAAGCACATCGCTTTCCGTGATGTTGCCCACGCTGCGGCTGATCACATTCACGCGCACTTCCATGTTCTGCATTTTCATCAAGTCGTCGGCGATGGCGCCAATGGAGCCGTCCACATCGCCCTTGATGATGACGGGCAGCTCGCGCACCTCGCCCCGGGCAATCTGCTGGGAGAGGCTGGAGAGGGTGAAGGAACTGATGCGCTGCTGGCTCTGCTCGCGCTGGATCTGCTGGCGCTTGAGGGCCACGGCGCGGGCGTCGCGCTCGGTGGGATAGACCAGCAGGCTGTCGCCCGCCTGGGGCACACTGTCCAGGCCCAGGATCTGCACGGGCGAAGCCGGCGGGGCGGTGTCGCGGGCATTGCCGCGCTCGTCCAGCATCAGGCGCACGCGGCCCGCCGCCGTGCCCGCCACCACGATGTCGCCCTTGTTCAAGGTGCCGCGCTCCACCAGCACGGTGGCGATGGCGCCGCGCCCCTTGTCCAGCTTGGAGTCGATGACCACGGCCTTGGCCGGGCCATCTGCCACCGCGGTCAGCTCCAGCACCTCGGCGCGGGTGAGGATCTCGTCGAGCAGGCGGTCCATGTTGGTGCCCTGCTTGGCGCTGATGTCCACGCACTGGTAGTTGCCGCCCCAGTCCTCCACGAGGATGTTGTAGGTGGCCAGTTCCTTGCGAATCTTCTGCGTGTCGGCGCTGGGCTTGTCGATCTTGTTCACGGCCACGATGATGGGCACCTTGGCCGCCAGGGCGTGGTCAATGGCTTCCCGCGTCTGTTCCTGCACGCGGTCGTCCGCCGCCACCACCAGCACCACGATGTCCGTCACCTGGGCGCCACGGGCGCGCATGGCGGTGAAACTGTGGTGACCCGGCGTGTCCAGGAAGGTGATGAGCTGGCCCTTCCAGTTCACCTCGTAGGCACCGATGTGCTGGGTGATGCCGCCGGCCTCGCCCGCCACCACATTGGCCTTGCGGATGTAGTCCAGCACGCTGGTCTTGCCGTGGTCCACATGGCCCATCACGGTCACCACCGGGTGGCGCGCAACGGGATCGCCCTCGATGATCTCCTCTTCGCCCTCTTCCTCCTCCTCCTCGAACTCGGAGAGGAACTCCACCTCGAAGTCGTAGTCGCCACAGAGGATTTCGATGAGGGCGCGCTCCAGGCGCTGGTTGATGGTCACCATGGTGCCCATCATGAAGGCCTTCTTGATCAGTTCGCTCACGGGCACCTCGAGCAGCTCGGCCAGCTCGTTGGTGGTGATGAACTCGGTGACGCGCAGGGTGTTGGCCTCCTCGTTGAGCTCGCCCACGCCGCGCACCTTGCGATGCTTGCGTCGCTTCTTGCCCTCCATGGCCTTGGTGGTCTCTTTCACCGCCGCGCGGATTTCGTCTTCGCTGATCTTGACCTTCTTCCCCTTCTTCCGCTTGCGATTGCCCGCCAGATCGGTGGGCTCGCTGCGGGCCTTCTCCAGCTTCTGGAGACGCAGTTCCTCGGTCTTGGTCTTCTTGCCGCTGCGCTTGCGGCCCGCGTCGCCGGCGGCGCCGTCCGTGGCGGACTTGGCCGGATCACGCTCCTTGAAGCCGGGATCCGTGGGCTTGGCCGCCGTGGCCGCGCCGATTGTGCCTGGCCGCGTGGCCGCCGCCACCGCTGTTTCCGTCTTGGTGGGCTTGGCCGAGCGCTTGCGGGCGGGTTCGGGATCGGGGTCCTTGTGCATGCCCAGCACGCGTCCGGGACGGAAAACCGGCAAGCCGATCTTCTCGCCTTCCTGGTCCTCGTGGCCCACGATGCGCCGTCCGGCACCCGTGGTGGTGCGCTCGGCTTCCTCCAGCGCGGCTTCCACCACCGGCGTCTCTTCCACGGCGGGGCCCTCGGCCAGCGGGCTTTCCTCGACCGCGATGGCCTCCAGGGGCTCTTCCGTGGCGGGGGCGGCGCTCGCCTCAACATCCGGCGCTTCCGGCACAGGGGCCACCGCGGCGGCCTCCGGCGTCTCGGCCACGGGCAGGGGAGCCTCTTCCACCGGAAGCGGCTCCGGTTCCACCGGGCTCGCCTCCACGGTGGCCTTGGCGCGACTCTTCTTCACCGGTGCGGGAGCGGGTTGCTCCTCCGGTGCGGGCTCCACGACCACCGGCTCCGGCGCGGGCGCGGGGGCTTCGGCCACGGGGACCGGATCCTGGCCCAGCACCTTCAGGTTGCGCAGGCGCTCCACCGCGGCGCTCTGGACTTTCTCTTCCTCTTCCTCGCCGGAGCGCAGGATATCTTCCACCACTTCCCGGCGGAACTCCGCGCGCTCCTCGTCGGCGTCGTGCTTCTTGGGAGCCGACTCCGCCAGGTACTCCTTGTGGCGCTGGGGAGCGTACTTGGCCAACATGGCCAGGTACATGTCCTCCGTCAGGATGGCGTTGGGTCCGCCTGCCGGCGCCTCGAAGCCCTCCTTCACGAGGTAATCGCTGACGTGTGAAATCGTCAGCTGCAGCTCCTTGGCCAGGTGAATCAGCTTATGCTTCTTGGCAGCCACCCTGCTCTCCCGTCTTGGGTGGACCCAGGCGCTCTTCCAGCCCCCGGCGGAATCCGCCGTCGGCCAGCCCCAAGGCCCGCACTCCCCTCGTTCCCAGCGTCCCGTTCAGGTCCGCCATCCCCGCCACCGCCACCAGGCGGGTGCGGTCATCCCCATCCCGCCACTCTTCCAGCTCCCGCCAGGTGCGGGGGCTGAGGGCGGGATCGGCCAGCACCAGCAGGGCTTGCCCCCGCTTCACCACCAGCCGCATGCGATCCATGCCGATCACCAGGGCGCCGGCACGGCGCGCCAACCCCAACAAGCCAAGTGTGCCGCTGTCCAGCGCATCCAGGTTGCGGGGTTCCGGCAACATGCCCGGCTACTCCTGCCCCTGGCTGTCGAAGTCGCCCAGCACGCCCATGATCTCGTCCAGATCCTCGCGCTCCAGCCCCGTGCGCTCCATGGCCTGGGCGCTGCTGTCGGTGAGGAAGTCTTCCACATAGGTGTAACCGGCCTGCACCAGCACATCCTTGTAGGCCTTGGGCAGGTCCACCACATCCATGATTTTGAAATCCTGGAAGTAGGTGCTCACGCTGCGGCGGGCCTGGCGCAGCACATCCTCAGACAAACCCGTGCGGGACAACAGGTTCGCCAAGGGCTCGTCCAGCAGACGCTCCGCCAGGTAAATGCCGGCGTCGATGAGTCGGCCAGCCACCTCGTCGGAAATGCCCACCACCTCGGTGATCTTCAGGTCTTCCTCGATCTCCTGCTCGTGCAGCTGCATGGCCAGGTGCTGGGTTTCGTTCACCAGCTCCAGCTCGTAGCCCGATATCTCGCAGGCCAGGCGGAAAACCATGTCATCCATGGGGTTGAAGTTGAAGTTGGCGTCAGGCTGGCCCTCCAGCCGCTTCATCTGACGCTCCACCATCTTCTCGTACTCTTCGTCGGAGAGCACGACCAAGGCCCGTCCAGCCTCCAGCAGGCGCACGATGAGGGGCTTGTTGGGGCTCATGGCCTTCTTGATGAAAGTGGCGGGATCGCTGGCGAAGTCGATGATGTCGATCTTCTCGTTGATCAGCTCCTTCACAATGGCCTGGATGCGCACGCCCTTCATGCCCACGCAGCTGCCCACGGGATCGATGCGGCTGTCCGTGGACTCCACGGCGATCTTGGTGCGGCGGCCAGGCACGCGGGCGATCTTGCGGATGTGGATGATGCCGTCGGCGATTTCCGGCACTTCCACCTCGAAAAGGCGGCGCACGAAATTGGGATCGCTGCGGCTGACGATGATCTCCGGGTCGCGGTTGTTCTCCCGGCGCACATCCTTGATGAGCACGCGCAGGGGCAGGCCGCGGTGGTACTTTTCCGACTTCACCTGCTCGCTGGCGGGCATGCGGAATTCCACGCGATCGATGTTGAGAATCACGCCACGGTTGCGATCCACCTGGTGCACATCGGCGTGGATGATCTCGCCCACGCGGTCCTTGTACTCCTCGTAGACGGCGTTCTTCTCGATCTCGCGGATCTTGTGCATCAGCGCCTGCTTGAGGTTCAGGATGGCGCGACGCCCGAAGGTGCGGTAGTCGATGATTTCCACGAAGTCGTCGCCGGGCTCGATGTCGGGATCGTGGGTCTGCGCCTGGGTCAGTTCCATCTCCAGGTGCTCGTTCTCCACCTCGCCGTCGGCCACCACCTGCCACTCGCGATAGATTTCAATGTCACCCTTGTCCATGTTGAAGGTGACGGAGAAGTTCTCCTCCGAGTCGAAGCGCTTCTTCAGCACGGAGATGAAGGCTTCCTGAACCACCTCCTGGAAGTCCTGGCGATCGATGTTCTTGCTCTCCAGGAGCTGGATGACGGCGTCGACGATGCCGCCCGTCTCGGTCTTCCGCGCTTCCTTCATCAGAAGGGACTCCTTGCTTACCATTCCAACGAATGATGAACCGCCTGGATGCGCTCCCACCCGTAGGCGCGCACCTGGCCATCCACTTCGATCTCCACGCCGACCTCCCCGCCGGCCACCAAGCGTCCTGTCCATTCCAGCGGTCCGGCCGCCTCGTCCTGGGTGGGGTGCAGACGCACGCGCACCTGGCGCCCCACCGCCCGGGCCAGAACCCGGGGATGGCGCAGGGGGCGGTCCAGCCCCGGGGAACACACCTCCAGGCGGTAGTGCCCGGCAACGAGTTCACCCTCGTCCAGGGCCCGTCCTAGACCACGGTTGAGGGAGGCAAGCTGATCCACCGTGACCCCCGCGTCCGTGTCCACGATGACACGCAGCAGGCGGCCCTTGCTGTCGCCGGTGAGCTCGGCCTCCACCAGGAAGAGGGGTTCCACCACCAGTTGCTGGATGAGCTGCTGCAGATCCTGGGCCGGCATGGGCGCCATCTCCTTGAAACAAAAAGTGGGCCGAAGCCCACTTCCATCTTTTGGACGGAATTCCCGCCCTCACCCCCGCGATCCCGAAGGGCCGCGCAGGCTGCGACGCCAGGCGCCGCCGAAGGGGGGTTCCGCACGGGCAAGGGCCGATGCGGAACGGGCGCGCAAGGCCTGAAGCCCTGCGACGAGACCGGCCCGGTGGCCGGCCGACACTCAGGCGTCGGTTTTAAGCCGCGCCTGAACCACTTCCACCCGCGTCTTCACCGCAGACTTGGGGTACTTTTCCAGAATGCGCTCGAGCAGGGGAAGGGCTTCCGCCGGCTTGCCCGCCTGCTCGAAACACAACGCCGCGTTCAGCAGGTAGGTGGGGGCATTGAAATTGCCCGCCTCGTCCATCATGGCGGCGGCCGTCCACTTCTCGGCGGCCTCGGCCCACTTGCGCTCACGCTCGTCGCACACCGCCAGGCCCGCCTGGGCCGTGGCCTTCATGAAGGACTCCACGCCGGCTTCCTTCATGTAAGTTTCAAGATTGGCGCGGGCCTGGGCCAGCTTGTCCTGCTGCAAATCCCCCAGGGCCAGGAAGTAGAGGGCGTCCCGGGCGGCGTCCGTGCCGGCGTAATCCGCGCGCACCTTTTCCAGCAGGGGACGGGCCTGGTCCAGCTGCTCTGTGTCCAGCAAGGCGCTGGCACGCCCCAACAGGACGGCGGCCCGGTCTTCCTTCAGCTGCCCGGCGCGGATGAGGGCCAAGACCCCCACCACCACCACCGTGACACCCACCAGAAGGCCCAGCACCAATCCCTTGCGGGCTTTCACGCCCTCGTAGGCCGTCAGCACGCCGGTGACGAAACCGTCGTGCTCCAGCTCTTCCTGCAGCTCGTGGCGATCCGAACTCATCCCACCTCCCGCTTGCCTTCTGCCATGTCACCCTCGGGGTCAAGGACATGCCCCCGAGAGGACTCGAACCTCTGACCTACGGTTTAGGAAACCGCCGCTCTATCCACCTGAGCTACGGAGGCGCAGAAGCCGCACAAGGTAGAGTGCTTCATGCGGCGAAACAAGGTGCACGGGCCACTTTCGCACCCTCCATTGGTAGTTCCTGAAGGGCGCACGGCCTGCATCCGCCGCAGTCATCTGCTCAAGTCGAGGGCGCACATGCCTGCGGAAGAGGTGGCGTCACATCTTTGGCTGCTCCGTGGGCGGCTGCCACAACTCCACGCGGTTGCCTTCGGGATCGCGCACCCAGCCGAAGAGGCCGAAGGGGGAATCCTCCACCCTCTCGTCCACGCGGCAGCCTTCCTTGCGCAGGATGTCCAGCAGATCGTGCAGATCCTCCACACGGAAATTCACCATGAAGGATTTGCCGCCGGGGCCGAAGTAGTCCGTGTCCTCCTTGAAGGGACACCAGATGGTGCTTCCGGGAGCCGGCTGGGCGTCCTCCGCCCACTGAAAGACCACACCGCCCCAGTCTTCAATCTTCATGCCCAGATGCCGCCGGTACCACTCCGCCAGGGCCTTGGGATCCTTGGCTTTGAAAAACACGCCCCCCAGTCCTGTCACGCGTCGCATGGGAACTCCTTTCAGGCATTTCCTTCTTCAGCGGGAATTTCCGCCTCCACCAACAGGGCCAACAGGGCGAGACTCTCCTGCCAGCCCACATGGCAAGCCTCAAGAGGAATCTGGGCGGGAATGCCCTCCTGGGTGATGTGCAGCTCCGTTCCGCAGGACACTTCCCGCAAGCTCACCGTGGTGCGCATCTCGCCATCAAGCTGGGCATCGTCGAAGCGGTCCGTGTTCACAATGCGCTTGCCGGGCACCAGTTCCACATAGCGGCCCCCGAAAGCGTGGCTGGCACCGGTGGCCAATTGGGTGTAGGCCATGTGGAAGCGGCCGCCCTCGCGGGGGTCGAGCTCGTGAACGGTGCAGGTGAAACCATTGGGTGGCATCCACTTGCAAATGGCTGCCGGATCAAGGAAGGCGCGGTAGACGCGCTCCGCAGGAGCACGAAGTACGCGATGCAGGGTGATGCTGCCCGTGGCCATGTCGTCGCCTTTCGTTGGTGTGCTGGGTTTGGGGCCCTTCCCTCACGCGAAGCGGAAGAGCATGGGCAGGAGGAAGGTGACAAAGGCCGCCCACGCCGCATAGAGGGGCAGAAACTGTGTGGCCGCCCGGCGCACTTTCTCCAATCCCCCATCGCCTCCCCTTCTCAACACCAGCAGGGCGCG
>Ga0172367_10009707_pt1 | contig 10509 bp, 8 predicted proteins | sample Lak10m_FD_114542 | JGI IMG/M metagenome (GOLD analysis project Ga0172367, IMG submission 114542) | Freshwater microbial communities from Kabuno Bay, South-Kivu, Congo - kab_022012_10m | ecosystem: Environmental > Aquatic > Freshwater > Lake | place: Democratic Republic of the Congo: South-Kivu...
CTTGGGCGGCGGTCTCGGGACCATCGGAGCCGTGAACGGTGTTCGCCTCGATGCTCTCGGCGAGGTCGGCGCGGATCGTACCCGGCGCGGCCTTCTTCGGATCGGTGGCGCCCATGATCTCGCGGTTCTTGGCGATGGCGTTCTCGCCTTCGAGAACCTGGAGCATCACCGGACCCGAGGTCATGTACTTGACCAAGTCCTTGAAAAACGGACGCTCGCGGTGCACCGCGTAGAACCCCTCGGCCTCGGCCTGCGACAGGTGAACCATACGGGCAGCAACGACGCGCAGACCCGCCTGCTCGAAACGACGATAGACCTCGCCGATGAGGTTACGGGTCACGCCATCCGGCTTAACGATCGAAAAAGTGCGTTCCAGCGCCATGGGACAGTTCCTTGTAAAAGTAAAAGGGAAACGGGCAATCGGGTAGTTTACCCGCGCAATGCCCCTGTCGGCAACGCGAGAACGCGCGCAAGTGACTGGTCTGGAAGGGTTTTTTAGACGTTGAAGCTTTCTCCGCAACCACATTCGCCCTTGGTGTTGGGGTTGCGGAACTTGAAGGCCTCGTTGAGGCCCTGCTTCACGAAGTCGACTTCGGTGCCGTCGATGTACGGCAGGCTGTCGCGATCGACGAACACTTTGACGCCCTGATCTTCGAAAACGATATCGGCGGGCGTGATCTCATCTGCGTAGTTGATGACATAGGCGAAACCCGAACAACCGGTCTTGCGGACGCCCAAACGCAGGCCGATGCCCTGCCCTCGGGTACCGAGAAAACTGCGGACTCTGTCTGCCGCTGCGGTCGTCAATGAAATCGCCATAGTCTCCTCAGGGTGAGTGCGTCCATTGTAATGCGCCGATCACGGTTCGCCAGCGCTCTTGAGCGCCGCCCCCAACGCATCTTCGACTCGGAACAGACGGCCAAGTTTCTCGGTCGGCAGGTTAAACCGGCGGACCCAGTCCCGCGGGCCACCCAGGGTCGGCGTCGCCGCAGGCCGACCCACAAGCTCGCGTTTTAACTCATCGAGCACCGTCCATACTCCCGGACAGGTGGCCGCCCTGAATTCGATCGCCGTAATGTTCTGCTTGGTATCGAGGCGGACGAAACAGCGAATCCGCGCGCCCTCGCGAAGACTCCCCGCCTCGCCCATCCCCCAACCCTCGCCCGCGGGTGAGCCTGGGGCATCTTGGGCACGCAATCTCGCGACGGCCTCGCGCACCACGGTCGAGGCGTGTATCGCCTCGGTCTCGGTATTGAATCGGCCGAACGCGACCCGCAGCGTCGACTGTGCGAGCTCGGTGGGCACGCCTTGCGCGCGCAACACGTACGACGGTTCGCCGCTCGTCGAATCGCAGGCGGCGCCGCTCGAGACGGCGATCGTGGGCAGCGCGGCGATGAGACTTTCACCTTCGACCCCTTCGATACTGAGCGACACCAGCCCAGGCAAACGATGAACGGGGTGGTCGTTCCAGCGCAGGCCCTCCACGCCGGCTAGACCTGATCGAAACCGCGACGCCAGCGCCTCGACGTGACGCGCATCGGAGTCGCGTTGCTCGCGCACTCGCGCCGCGGCCCGGCCGAAGCCAATGATCTGGTGAGTGGCGAGCGTTCCGGGTCGGAGTCCCCGTTCGTGACCGCCGCCCCACATCAGCGGCTCCACCCAAGGTCGAACTCGCGGAGACACCCACAGGGCGCCGATGCCCTTGGGTCCGTAAAGCTTGTGTGCTGAGATCGACAACAGATCGACGCCGAGCGATTCGACATCGATGGGAAGTCGACCTACCGATTGCGCCGCATCGCAATGCAGAAAAACATCGCGCGCGCGACAGACCGCTGCGATCGCGGCGATGTCCTGCACGACGCCCGTCTCGTTGTTCGCGTGCATGATCGATACCAACTGCGTATCGGGCCTCAGCGCTGCAGCGACCGTCGCAGAATCGATGCGACCGTCACGACCGGGCTCGAGCTCACTCACCTGCCAGCCTCGTTTTTCGAGTTGGTGTACCGGGTCGAGCACTGCCTTGTGTTCGGTGCGTGAGGTCACGAGATGACGACCGCGGTCGGCCCGACCGCGCGCGACACCCACGATCGCGAGATTGTCGGACTCGGTCGCACCTGAGGTGAAGATGAGGTCCTCTGCTCGGGCGCCGATGAGCGCGGCGACGTCGGCTCGCGCCGCCTCGATGGCGCTTGCCGCGTCACGTCCGTAGGCGTGGGTATCCGAAGACGCATTACCGATACCAAGAGCGCCCGTGAGCACCTCGGACATCGCCGTCGCCACCGTAGGATCGATCGGCGTGGTCGAGGCATGATCAAGAAAGATCGGCTTCATGACTCAGACTTTCCGGAGGTCGAATTATTTGATCGCGCGCCGGCGGGGCGTCGTCGACCCTGAATCGCCGTAAAAATGCCTCGCAAAATATTCGCTTCGTTCTGATCGAGCTCGGCGCGGTTGATGAACCGGCGGATGCGCTCCATCAAACGCGTGCCGCTCGTGGTCCGATCACGAAAGCCCACCTCTTCGAGCACCTCTTCGAAATGCGCGTAGAGCCGCTCCATCTCCTCGCCCGTTGCGAGCGGGATGAGTCCGGGCGCCGACACGTGCTGCGCGCCGCGGGCGCGATAGATTTCATAGGTGACGAGCTGCGCCGCCATGGCGAGATTGAGCGAGGAGTATTCGGGGTTCGCCGGGATTCGTAACAGAAGATGCGCGAGCGAGAGTTCTTCGTTCGTGAGGCCCGTACGCTCGTTGCCAAAAAGTAGCGCCACGGGTCCACGAAGACTCTCGGAAACGATGCGTTGCGCGCCATCGCGTACATCGAGGACGCGGATATTTTGATCACGATCGCGAGCGGTGGTGGCGACGATGAATCCGCAATCGGCAATACCGTCTTCGAGTCGATCGACGACGACGGCGTTCTCGAGCACGTCAGTCGCGCCCGAGGCTCTGGCGCTCGCCTCGGAATGCGGGAACTCCTTGGGACGTACGAGTACGAGCTTTGCGAGACCCATGTTCTTCATGGCGCGCGCCACCGCGCCGATGTTGCCCGGATGGGAGGTCTCGACGAGAACCACTCGTATGTCGGCGGCGGTGATCATGCGCGTGGTATTCTAACGGCCTTTTCCGACGCTCTTTGCCAACATGCAGCCACTTCTCAACATTGCCGTGCGTGCCGCGCGTCGTGCGGCGGATCTCATCGTCCGCAGCCTCAATCGGCTCGATTCCCTCGAGGTCTCGAGCAAGGGCCGCAACGACTACGTCACTGAGGTCGACCGGGCTGCCGAGGCGGAGATCATCGCCACCATCCGCCGCGCCTACCCTGATCATGCCTTCCTCGGCGAAGAGAGCGGTCAGATCGGCTCTGGCCCCGTGGAGTGGATCATCGACCCGCTCGATGGCACCACCAACTTCATTCATGGCATGCCGCACTTCTGTGTCTCGATCGGCGCCCGCGTTCGCGGCCGTATCGACCACGGCGTCGTCTACGACCCGATGCGACAAGAAATCTTCACCGCCTCGCGGGGTGATGGCGCCCATCTTGAAAACCGGCGCATCCGCGTAAGCTCGCAGCGGGGACTCGAAGGCGCCCTCATCGGCACCGGGTTCCCTTACCGCGCTAACACCGAATACCTCGACACCTATCTCGCGATGCTCAAAGACGTGATGCTGAACACCGCCGGCGTTCGCCGCCCCGGATCAGCAGCGCTCGATCTCGCCTACGTCGCGGCGGGTCGCACAGATGGATTCTTTGAAATCGGTCTCGGCCCTTGGGACACGGCTGCCGGGTCACTGATCGTCGAGGAAGCCGGTGGTCGCGTCGGCACGCTTTCGGGCGGAGAGTTCAAGCAAGGGGGCAACATCGTCGCAGCGTCACCCAAGGTCTACGACGCGATGCTCGCTCTGCTCGCGCCGCATCTCACGCCGAGCCTGCGCGAAGACTAAGGCACGATCGTCGTAAACAAATAGACGGCGAAAATCACGAGGTGCACGGTGCCCTGCAGGATGGTCGTCCTGCCGGTACTAAACGACTGCGTGCACACGAGCAGCGACAGGAACAGCAAGACGATTTCGCGATTACCGAGGCCGAGATCAAGCGTCCAGCCCATCGCGATCGAGATCACCGCCAAAGTCGGGATCGTGAGGCCGATGGAGGCCAACGCCGAACCGAGCGCGAGATTCATGCTGGTCTGAAGGCGATTGGAACGCGCAGCCCGAAACGCCGCAAGACTCTCAGGCAGCAGTACGATCGCCGCGATGAACACGCCCGCCGCCGCGACTGGCGCACCGATCACCACGGCTAACTCGGTCAGACCCGGTGCCAGCGTCTTGGCGAGCAAGACCACCGCGACCAGCGCCAAGACGAGCAATACGAGCGTCACGCCGAGGGGCGCACGCTCGACGTGCTCGACCGGCGCACCGCTTTCGACGACCGCTTCATTCTCAGCCAAAATTTTCTCGTTAATTTCGTCAAGGAAGTATTCGCGGTGACGTACCGTCTGCACGAAGACGAACGCACCGTAGAGCACGAGCGAGACGAAACCGACGAAAGCCAGTTGGAGCGGCGAGTACGCGCCCCCTGAGGCCGATACCGTGAAATTGGGGAGCACGAGGGTGAGTACGGCGAGCGCACTCAAGGTGGCGAGCGCCGCGCTCACGCCCCGACGGGTGAAGGTCTGCTCACCGTGCTGCCAGGCTCCCGCGAGCATGCACAAGCCCACCATACCAGTGATGATGATCATCACTGCAGCGAAAACCGTATCGCGGACGATGGTGGGCGTCGGGGTCTCCGTGCTCAACATCAAGGAAATGATCAGCGCCACTTCGATGATGGTGACTGCAACGGCGAGGACCAGCGTGCCATAGGGCTCGCCCACGCGCTCGGCGATGACTTCGGCGTGATAGACCGCGGCGAGTACCGTCACCACGAGAGCTGATACGACGAGAACGAGTCCGAGCGTCTCCGGAAGTACGCCACCAAAGACTCCGAGCATCAACGCGATGATCGGGGTCCAGGTTTGCCAGCGAGTCAGCAGTTCGAACTTCACGAGGCCCGCACCTCCATTACGCCGATCGTTAGCTTGACTCTCCCGACCCTTTGCGCTCGAGCGCATCCACCACCGCGGTCGTCGCCATGTCGGCGCCGACGTTCACGACGGTACGAGTCATATCGAGCAAACGGTCAGCACCGAGCACGATGCCGATCCCTTCGGGCGGAATGCCGAAGGTGATCAGTAATCCCGCGATGATGGGCAGCGAGCCCCCCGGAATGCCCGCCGCGGCGACGGCGCCGAGAACGGCGAGTAGCAGGAGCGTGAGCTGCTCACCGAAACCGAGCGAGATACCAAACACCTGCGCCACGAACAGTACGACGCAGCCCTCGTAGAGCGCCGTGCCGGCCATGTTCATGGTGGTGCCGAGCGGCAATACGAAGCCGGCCGTAGTCGGCTTGATGCCAAGATCGTCACGCGCAGACGCCAACGCGGCAGGCAGCGTCGCGCTGCTCGAACTCGTCGAGAACGCCGTCACCAACACAGGTCGGATAGTGCGCCAAAACTCGAGCGGCCCGTAACGCGAAAACAACTTGAGCCAGAGCGACATGGTGCCGAACAAGTGCAGCAGCATGACGACGAGGCAGCCGATCACGAACACACCGAGCGCCACGAGGATGTCCCAGCCGATCTTGACGACGACGCTATAGATCATCGCTGGCACGGCGATGGGCGCGAGCCTGAGCGCGAAGCGCACGATGCCCGTCATGAGCTCGGTGACGAGCTCGAGTCCCGACTGCAGTTGCTGGCGACGATGCGACGGCATTTGCAGGGCGGCAGCGCCGAGAAGAATTGCAAAAAGAATGAGCGGCAACACTTCGCCGAGCATCGACCGGTCGTGCCCCGTGATCGCACCGAGCAAATTACGCGGCATGAACATGTCGACGACCGTCTGGAACGACATGTCAGGCTGCGCCGACTGCTTCTCGATGAGCTTGCCCGAGGCCGTGCCGTACTCCTCGATCAGTCGCGCCTTCGTGTCGGTGTCGACCGCCCCACCCGGCTGTACGACATTCATCATGACGAGGCCGAGGATGCAAGCGATCGACATGTTCGCGAAGAACAAGGCGAAGGTGCGCACGGAGAGCGGTCCCAACCGCGTGAGCTCACCGAGTTGCGCCACACCGGCCGCAAGGGAAGCGAACACCAGCGGCATCACGACGAAGAACAGCATGCGCAGGAAGATCTGCCCAATCGGGTCGAACACCTGCGTCGAGACGCTGCGCGCTCCCTCCAGCAACTCTGGAAAAGGATCTCCTAAAACAAGCGTCAGCGCCCCTGCTGCGGCCCCGATGAGGAGGCCGAGCAGGATGCGGTTGGCGAGCTTGGAATCAGACTCCGCCACGTCGAGAGCGGATCAGCTGCCCGACTTCGCGAGCGGGCTCTTGCGATATCCGTACGCCAAGTAGACCAAGAGACCCGCGCCCGTCCACATCAAGAACGTGAGCTGAGTGCGTAGCGGCAACGAGAACAGCAGGAACGCACAACCGGACAGGGCGAGCGGACCGACCAGCCAGATGACCGGCGTCCGGAAAGGTCGCGGACGATTCGGCTCGCGACGCCGCAGCACCATGACGCCCACCGCCACGGTCAGGAACGCGAACAGCGTGCCGCTGTTGGAGATATCTGCGAGGACGCCGACGGGAAAGAAGGCCGCGAAGACCGTAACCGCCGCGCCCGTGATCAGAGTCACCACGTACGGCGTGCCGTACTTCGGATGAACCTTCGAGAGCGTTTCGCCGAACGGCAGCAGACCGTCACGAGCCATCACGAAGAAGATACGCGTCTGGCCAAAGAGCATCATGAGAATAACTGAGGGCAGCGCGAGGAAGGCAGCAAGAGCGATCAGCTGCGCAATCTTGCCCCAGCCGATCATGTCGAGCACATGCGCGAGCGGCTCGTCGCTGCAGGCCAGCAAGTTGCGATTCGCCTCCTGCGCACAGGCGGCGAAGAACGCCTCACTGCCCGGCGACAGCGGAACTCCGGAGGCATCGGCCACCGGTTGCGCACCGATCGCGCCCACGGCACCCGCCGCCACCAACAGGTAGAACACGGTGCACACCGCGAGACTGCCGATGAGGCCGATTGGGATGTTGCGCTGCGGGTTCTTGGTCTCTTCGGCAGCCGTCGCCACCGCATCGAAACCGACATAAGCAAAGAAAATGGAGGCTGCGGCTCCGGCGATGCCGATACCGAGACCACCCGAATCGAGGAATCCGTTCGGCGCAAAGGGTTCGAAGTTTTCGCCATTGATGACGGGGACGGCGAGCACGACGAACAGAATGAGTGCTGCAACCTTGATACAGACGAGGAAGGCGTTGACGGTTGCGCTCTCGCGGGTCCCGATGACCAGCAACGCGGTGACGAGCATCGCGATGATCGCTGCGGGAAGGTTGATCAACCCGCCCGCATAGAGTCCCTTGGTGAACGTATCGGCGAGCTCGATATCGAACACGCGTTCGATATTCCCGACGAAGTAGTTGGACCATCCGACCGAGACGGCACTGGCGGCGACGGCGAACTCGAGGACGAGCGCCCAGCCGACCATCCAGGCGATCACTTCACCGAGTACGGCGTAGGAGTAGGTATATGCGGAGCCGGATACCGGCACCATCGAGGAGAGTTCGGCGTAACAGAGCGCGGCAACCGCGCACACGAAGCCGGCGATGACGAACGAGATCATCATGCCCGGGCCCGCCTTTTGCGCGGCCTCTGCGGTGAGCACGAAGATACCGGTGCCGATGATGGCACCGATGCCCATCATGGTGAGCTGGAAGGCACCCAGCGAGCGCTTGAGGCTTTTGCGCTCAGCGTTGGCCAAAATATCGTCGAGCGGTTTGATTCGCAGGTTCATTGAGAGATCCCCCTCAGGCTGTATCACCTGATTCTGAATCGCCCGATTGTAGGGGGGCGGACCGTCCGACCGCTAGGGCAGATCGTCGATCGCCAGTTTCTTGCGGGTCGGGAACAGACTTTCGGCCGTGAGACCGCAATCGAGCGCGACGGCCGAGGCGATGTAGATCGACGAATAGGTGCCGACCAGGATGCCGACGATCAGGGCGGCCGAGAACGGCTGTAACACCGGCCCACCGAGCAGCAACAGCACGACCACCACGATCAAGGTGGTCAATGACGTCATGATGGTACGCGAGAGGGTTTGGTTGACCGACTGGTTAAGCACTTCGTCGGGCGAGAGGCGCTTGTTCGCCTCAAAGCGCTCACGGATTCGATCGAAAACCACCACGGTATCGTTGAGCGAGTAGCCGATGACGGCAAGCAGCGCGGCGACGACCGACAGGTCGAACACAATTCCGGAGACCGCAAAGAATCCGAGGACGATGATCGGGTCGTGGATGGCCGCAAAAATCGCACCCGCCGACAACTGCCAGGCGTGGAAGCGAATAAAAACATAGATGAAGATCAGGATCAGCGTCGAGATCAGCGCCACCGCCGCGGAGTTGCGAAGTTCGGCGCCCACCTGGGGACCCACGACATCAAGACGACTGACCGTGACATTGGGATCTGCCGCTTTCAGCACGCTCTCGATTTCACTGCGCACTTGATCCGTCGTCTGGCCCTCCGGAGGGGGCAGTCGGATGGCGACATCGCGCGAGGAGCCAAAGTTTTGCACCTGTACGTCTTTGAAGCCGGCTTGTTCGAGCCCCGCCCGCAGGACGTCTGGCTTCGCTTCGGCCGTGAACTTGGCTTCGACAGTGATACCGCCGGTGAAATCGACGCCGAGATTGAGACCCTTGGTCAGCAGCGCGGCAATGGACAACACGAAAAGCGCTACGGAGACGGCGTACCACAGCTTTCGTACGCTCATGAACGAGATACGGCTATTGGTCTTGAAGAATTCCATGTTCGAGTGCTCCTACAGACGCCGCGTCAAATCGGCAGCTTTTCGGGACGTCGCGACCCACCGTACATCAGGGTGAGCAACGCGCGACTACCGAGCAGCGACGTGAACATCGAGGTGAGAATGCCGAGCGAGAGCACCACCGCGAATCCGCGGATGGGGCCCGTTCCAAACGCCCACAACACGACACCGGCGATGAGGGTCGTGATGTTGGAGTCGGCGATCGCCGAGAAGGCTTTTTCGAAGCCTTTGGCGATGGCCGTCTGCGGCGTGACGCCGTTGCGAAGCTCTTCGCGAATGCGTTCATAGATGAGTACGTTGGCATCGACCGCCATACCGACCGTCAGCACAATACCGGCAATGCCCGGCAGCGACAGCGCCGCCTTGAACATGGTGAGCAAGGCCGTGAGCAACACGACGTTCGTGAGCAGCACGAGGTTCGCCACAATACCAAATACTTTGTAGTACGCGATCATGAACACGAAGAGCAATGCCATACCGAGCACGAGCGCGGTGACACCCTTCTCGATGTTTTCTTTGCCGAGGCCCGGACCGACCACGCGCTCCTCGATCACAAAAATGGGCGCTGCGAGAGCGCCCGCGCGCAACAGCAAGGCCAACTCACGCGCTTCGGTAACGGCAAGACCCGTGATTTGGAAGCTGTTCGAGAAGACGCCCTGAATGGTCGCCTGGTTGATGACTTTCTCTTCTTTGATGTCACGCTGCACTTTCTGGCCGCCGACATCGACTTCTTCACGGCGCTGCTCGATGAACACCACGGCCATCGGCTTACCGAGATTCGTACGCGTCGTGCGCAGCATCTCCTCGCCGCCCGAGGCGTCGAGCTTCACCAACACGCCGGGTCCCTGATCGGTCGCGGCTGTCGTCGCATCGACGAGCTGATCGCCCGTGACGATGATGTCGCGCTTCAGCAAGACCGGCTGACCTTCGCGCGATTCGTAGAGCTTGGAACCGAACGGCGCACGACCGCGCTGTACGGCTTCCGACACGCTGTTCTGGATGTCGACGAGTCGGAATTCGAGCGTCGCCACTTTGCCGAGAATATCTTTGACTTCGGCGGAGTTTTGAACGCCCGGCAACTGCACGGCGATGCGATCGATACCCTGACGCTGCACGACGGGCTCGGAGACGCCAAGCTCGTTCACACGATTGCGGATGGTGGTGAGGTTCTGGGAGATCGCGTAGTCCTGACGTTCTTTGATCTGCGCGTCCGTCAAAAGCACCTGCAGCACCGGACCTGACGCGCCCTGAATCGAGGACACCGTTAAATCCGGCAGAATCCGACGCACCGTCGCACGCGCCGCGGCATCATCCGCGCCTTCGGGCAACAACACGCGCACACCGTTCGGCTTCACCGTACCGTCGGCCACCTGCAACACATCGACGAATGCGACGTTGTCTTGTCCGAGCGCGCGACGCAGATCTTGCTCGTATACCTCGAGCAGCTGAGCCACGGCGCCATCGACGTCGACCTGGTAAAGCAAGTAGAGACCACCACGCAGATCGAGGCCAAGCGGCATGGGCCGCAGACCGATGCCACGCAACCAATCTGGCGCTCGCGATGCGAACGACAAGGCAGTC
>Ga0172367_10009708_pt1 | contig 10508 bp, 9 predicted proteins | sample Lak10m_FD_114542 | JGI IMG/M metagenome (GOLD analysis project Ga0172367, IMG submission 114542) | Freshwater microbial communities from Kabuno Bay, South-Kivu, Congo - kab_022012_10m | ecosystem: Environmental > Aquatic > Freshwater > Lake | place: Democratic Republic of the Congo: South-Kivu...
GAGCCTTTATATTCCATAAAGATCTCAAAAATCAAGCCAACGAATTAAAATAATAATTTCTATTAGCCAATTTTAGTGTTTCATCATCCAATGATTGAATTCAAAAGCTATATCTCAACCTAAATAAATTAGGATATTTCTCATTCAAAGATTTTATAAAATCCAAAGTTTCATCAAATGGATCTGGATTAAGCTCAATACTAAGTTCTTCAAGGAATTCTAAATTAAATTTTTCAGAAATTTTATCAATTATTTTAATAATATTATCTTTTCAAATTGAAGCAGGAGTTCATCATCAAAAATAAATAGTTTTAATTTCATGTTCAGGAAAAATATTTGACCAATGCTCTATTTCATTTAAGATAGAATCTACATAATTTTGCATCATCTGTTCTTTTTTTTCAAGATTATCTAATGGTGCTATAAAGAAATTACAATAACTACATTTTTTCAAACAAAACGGAATATGAATATACAATGAAAACATTTATTTTTTTTCTAAGTATAAAAGTTAACAACGTCAATGTTTATAGTTTTTGAATTATTAATTTCAAGGTTATAAATATATAGTTTTAATAAAAGATATTGACTTTATTTATAAAAATATTATATAAACATAATTTTTATGTTATTTATCAAAATATGTCAGAATTAATACAATGTAATCAATTAGATCCTAATAATCTCAAATTAACTTGATTTGAAATACCTGTATGAAGCGAAACATACAAACTTTTTAATGAAATTTGAAATAATGAACTTTCAAAAAACTTATGATTTAAAAACATATTAAATAATGATCTAATTCAAAGAAAAGACCTAATGGAAACAGTTTATCTAATGGAATTAAACTGAATATGAAAAATAGAACTAGTAATTTTTGTATATTTACATTGATTTGTTTATCAGACATATCAGTGAGAAATTAGAAGAAAAGAGTTACATCCTGAAACATGAAAACCTGCAAATGCTGCGTTCCATTTTCTTACAGTTTGCAAAATCATAAATATGATAGCATTCAATATCAATTATACAAAATACGAAAAATTAACAGAAAGAGCAAAAAACTTCAAAAAACTTTTTGATCAATTTAAATTTGTAATCATGATAGTAGCACTTTTCCATGACCTAATAGAAGACAAAAGATGGATACTACCAAACTTTCAATATGATTTTAACTTTCACAAACCAAAAGAAATTATTTACAAAGATGAAAACAGTTGAGAATATCTATTAAAAGAATGAAAAAAACAAGAAATAGTTAATTATATTAATGAACTAAAATCACTTTACCAAATACATGAAAGACATTCTAAATATTTTCCATTATTATCAAAAATCTTTAACTGAGAAAAAAGCATTGAAAATCTTTTGGATACTAACCTAAAATGATTCATTTATGAAAACTGACTTTTACATATGTTAAGTCTATTATGATCAATACAATCTTTAACATGAACTGAAAATTCTAAATTCAACCCAAAATATGAATGAAGAAAAGAATTTAAATTTAGTGATGAAGAAATAGATTTAATAATGGATTGACTTTGATCAATCACTTTTAGCTGAATGGAATGAGAACATCATATCTACATAGAAGAACTATTATGACACGATTTCACATGGATCATCAAATGTCCTGATTTATTACACAATTGATTTGTATGAGTTTGAGATAAACAAAAGCAAAAATATATCAGAAAATATCAACCTATTTTTAGGATTATAAGAAAATTATTTGACCACATACCAAACAACATTTTATTGTCTCTGGATTCTGATATGATGTATCAATGTCTTCCTGTATGGAAAAGACATCCAAGCGATTTAGCAGATGTCCTTAAAAGATAAATTTTATGAAACAATTTCTCATTCCAATTTCAAAGCAATAACCTTAGTAACTTTTACTTTCTCAAAATTTCAGACTTTTGTATTTTCATTTACCTTAAAACTTATATGTTTCATATTTTCTGTATATCAAATAGCCTTTAAACCATCAATTGACATAACCATAACAGTTTTGATTTGTCCAAGTTCCGATTGATTATTTTCCAATGAAATTTTATTTAACATAGTATTTAATAATCACCATCTTTGCTTTTTAATCTCAGTAGGTACATTATCTTGGTATTTATTAGCACCGTAAGTTCAAGGGCGAGGAGAATATATTCACATATAAATCATATCAAACTTTGAATATTCAACCAATTCTAAAGTTTTAGCAAAGTCTTCATCTGTTTCATCGCTAAATCAAACAATCACATCGCTAGTTATGCTTATAGGTCTTTTAAGATTTCTAATTGAATCTATAAATTGTTTGTACTGATCCGATGTATATCATCTAAACATTTTTTTCAAAACAGTATCACTACCGGCCTGCACTGGAGCATGTATATGTGGACAAAGAATCTCTTCGCTCTCGTGCATAGCCAATATTTCATCATTGTAATAAGTTGGATATGGAGAGGTATATCTAAGCCATTTGATTCCTTTTATTTTTAATGTTTCTTTCAAAATCTTTGTAAATTCTGTATGTTTGTTAACTATTTGACCAAGCAAAGTAATTTCCTCTGCTCATTGATTTACCAGTTTCTGAATTTCTGACAAGACTTCATCTACTGAGCGATTTTTTTCTGTTCATCTAGCATAAGGAACTATACAGTAACTACAAAATTGACTACAACCTGTCTGAATTGGAATAAAAGCTGTTTTACTAGTTTCAGAAAAATTCATATTAGCTCATTGAGAAGCTATTCATGTATACTCATTTGTTACCTCAATATCAGGTTTTACATAATATCAAAGTGATAATAAAATCTTTGGTAAGAATCATAAATCATCTATCCTAAAAAACAATTCCAAATTTGGGAAAGCCATATTCATTTTATGAAACAACGGATCAAAACAGTAATTTATCATAACATACTCCTTAGTTTCATCTATTTTTACATTATCCATTCTTTCAAGTCATAAAACTTCTGGATCTTTTGTTTTTATAGCTTGCAAAAAATTTCATTTATCCACGTGTTTCATTTTCTCATCCTTATTATTGAGTTTTTTCAACTTAAGATTATGTCAAACCATACATCAAGTAATCCAAATCTTTTTATCTTTTGGAATTTCTTTTAAAATTCACCATATTTTATCTTCGGATTTTTGTCTTACTGAACATGTATCAAAAATTACAATATTTGCATCCTCTACTTTATCAGTATGTATCATTCAACTATTTTGTAGTACAGATTTGATTCTAGCACTATCAGAATAATTCATCTGACAACCGTAAATATATATATGAAATTTTATCATCTACAAAATAATTATTACTAAGATTTAAATATTGCCTGCTGCTCTATAGCCATTACTCTCATAAGTTCATGAATCAAAGGAATATCAGTAGAGTTTATCCCTCTAAATTTTTCTCAAAGTTCTCAATTTAATGCTCTAGCCAACATTTCCGCAGTATCAAAACGACTACATTTACAATAACTTGATGGAATTCATTCCTCTAATTGTTTGAGTCATAATAGATAGTCAGCCTCCACATCTCAAAAACTCCATATCTGTATCATTATATTTAATATTTATCAAATCAAAGTTAGGAGGGCAAAATTCGACCTCCATCGCTTTCGGGAAATCCCGATAAAATATTAACCAAAGGATAAAAACAGTCCTAAGATTTTAAATAGATTAACCTATAAGAAAAAATGAAATAGTTCTCTTGTTCGGTCAATGGTCTATTGCTTCTAATCTTACTTTGAATTATCTGAACAAATCTGATAAATTCACAGGTACGGTTAATTCTTCTCAAACTTCGTGTTTTCATAATATTCTCCTTGTAAAGTTTCGAAATAATAATTACTCCAAAAGCAAAAACGCAATTGAAAAAAATTATTACCAGTTTGCCACCATTTATTACTAAATGTAGCATTTTATATTTACTAATTTATCCTAAAAATTCAATATTAAAATCTAGTTGATATTGACATAAAAATTTATATAAGAAAATATTTATTTACAATTTTAAGATTAAATAATGAGTGAAATCAATGAATTTGCCCCACAATCAAAAGTATGTAACGAAGTCGAACAAGTATTAAAATCAAGATTATTTTACAGAATATTAGAAAAAGCTCTAATAACATTTTGATATAAAGAACAATTAGAAGACTGATTTATAGCTAAATTAAGAAATATATTAAACTGAAAATCATTTGATATAGATACATATATTTTCATCAAGTCTACCTTGGCACAAAATATTAATTTACTTGAATACATAGAAAAACTATTAAACAAGATAAGATTTGTAGCTAACTCTGAAGAAAGAGAAAAACTTATGACAGAGCTATTTTATCACCAACCTGATATTTCAAGCGAATTTTCTGAGAAAACGCTAATTACAGAAAGATTCAAAAGGCAAACTCTCCATAGATTATATGATTGAATATATATAAATTCTCAAGATCAAAAAGAAACAATTGCACCTAAAAAAAATGATGAAGATATGCTAATGGCTGAATGGCGTACAATGGCATGATGAAATGAAAATACTTCACAAGATAAAATAGATTGAGAAATTAATCTTGAGTTTTGAGTAAAACCAAGCGAAAGATCTAAGTGATACTTATTTATATGAAATATCCTAAATTACCTAATAGATAAGCTAGATGCTTTGTATGTAGAAAACTATTTTAGAAATGAAATTTACGATACAATAAGAGATGTAGAAATATTAGATGAATGAGATAATTTTATGGTAATAGAATTATGAGAAAAAGTTTTCATTTTTGATAAAAGATCAAATAAAATAGTTAAAAATATATGTAGTACAAAATTCAAACAATTTGAAATTAAATGAGAAAGTTTTGTTGTAGTTTGTGATATTGAAAAGAAATTCGAAATATGATATTTTAGTCTTGATAGAGGCTTAATATGACAATTATGAACAGAGTTGTCTGTAATACATCGTCTATGAAAATGAAAATATTTATTTTTAAACAAAAATACTGATTGAGAATTTATTTATACAACATTTAGTAAAACAAATATATCTAATAGTGTATGATATAAATATGTATCATCTATCATTGATTTTTGAGATAGAAAACTATGATATCTTTTTGTAGATAAAAACTGAGATCAATGAATACAGTTTATATGATGAGAAATTATAAACTTTGGCAAAAAATATATATGAAATATGATATCATTTCTTGATAATAAATACAAAAAAGAACAACCGAAACCTCTTGGATGATATAAGTTAACAAAAGAAGAACCTTCTATGGAAGATATATTAAACTCAATAAGAAGGATTTTAAATGAAGAAGAATGTGAATATAGTAAATGAGTACTAACAGATGGAACTATAAAAAAATTAGAAATATCAGATATAGCAATAACTACAATAGATTGAGATTCAATAATTGTAATAGAAGAATCTAATGAGTGAAATTTTACATACCAGCTATATTCTCTTTCAAAAAACAAAAAGGTATCAAAAAAATTCTTATGAACCCCTAAAATTATTTATGATAAAGAAGAAAAGAAAATTACAATAAAATGAAAATGAGTTAAATGATGAAATATATCGATTTCGTTAAAATTAAAATAATATTTAAACAACTTTTGTAAACTTGATTTCTCAACCTTCAGAAGCAATCACTGATTGTCATTTTGAAATAACTTCATCTATAGCTCAAATCAATCCATCATAAGTAGCTTTTCACTCTCATGAAAAAGTTCAAAACATTGTTTTCAAAGCTCATTGAATATTAATTCATTTATCATCAAAAGATATCTGATCTATTTTTGCTCAAGATGGTAAATCAAGTTTGATAGTATTACCTGCATAAGTGATTTTCTGATTAGATATATCAAAAACCATTTCTGTATTTCTACAATTTTTATCTGGGAATAAAAGTTCTATTTTTCATTTTGAATCAAAATTTTTTCAAGATAGTTGTTCTTTTACTTCAGAAATTCTATTTTCTATTCTAATTCATTCTATAGTACAAGAAGTTTTTCATTGTTTTGCTAATGCTTCTTGAGAAACGGGTTTATGAAGATCACTAGAATCAAGAGTACTTGGTTTTAAAATATCATTCATTATGATTAATATTAATAAGTTTAAATTACGTATAATTATAATTAAATCATTATATAAGGCAAATTTTAGGATTTTTCATTTGAAAAATCTTTTTAAATCATTATTTTATTTACATTTAGTAAAAATATAACCAATGGAAAGATTGAAGAGACATGTCACGGTGGCCCAGCCACAAAATTCAAACAATTTTAGAAATACTTTAATGAGTATATTTTTTATATAAATAATATATCCTAAAATATGGATTTACTAGATAGATTAGAAAAAACACAAGCAAATCCTGAACCTGAAAAAAAGTTTTTGGTAGAAGAAATAAATATACCTCAAAATCTAAGCTCATACGAAAAAAAAGATATTATTCAGTGATATTTTGAAGAAAATTGACAATTACTCAGACTTAGAAAACAAACCAAAAACTGAGAAACAATATATTTCTTAACTCAAAAAACTGAAAGACAAGATGGATATTATGATGAAAAAGAAATAGAAATATCAAAACAGGAATTTAACAATAAATGGGTTCTAGTACACGCAATACTAGAAAAAAATCGCTATCTAATTCCATATACGATATGAAACTACAAATATACAATTGAACTAGATATCTTTAAGTGAGATAAACAATGAGTAATATTTGCTGAAGTTGAATTTTGAGATAAAAAACCACAAGAACACTTTATTACTCCAGAATGGTTTGGTAGAGAAATACCTAAAGTATCAAACTATAAACTAGCAATTGCAAAATCAAGAGAAGAAATATTAGTATTATTAAACTCTTAATACTACCTACAATACTCCCTAATAATAATATTTTAAGTTATTTGGGCATTTTAAACTATTAATTAACAAAAAATGGAGCAATTACATAAAAAAAGACATTCACTGTCACATATCCTAGCACAAGCTATACAAAGATCTATAGACCCTGAAGTAAAACTTTGAATTTGACCAGATATTGATAACTGATTTTATTATGATATTTTGGCAAACAGACAATTGGTAGAAGAAGATCTAAAAACATTAGACGACCAAGTTACAAAAATCACAAAAGAAAATCAAGATTTTCATTATTTTGAAACAGATATAAGCACAGCTAAAAACATACTAAATAATTTATGACAAGGATTTAAAATAGAATTAGCTGAAGAATTTTCTGCTAACTGAGAAAAAATTGGTTTCTACGTAAACACAATCAATGCTGCTTGAAAAGATAATCTTTTGAAATGAATAAACCCAGAATATATCAAAAAATATGAAAATATTACAAACATTCTTTCTAGTCATTTAGAATTAGCTAATAAATTTGTAACTTTCGCTGATATGTGTGAAGGACCACATGTTGAAAATACAAAAGAAATAGAAAACTGAAGCTTCAAAATAGCAAAACTTGCTTGAGCTTACTGGAGATGAGACGAAAACAATGTTATGATGACTAGAGTTTACGGTTATGCATTTGATACAAAAGAAGAACTAAAAAACTATTTAAATTTCTTGGAAGAAGCTAAAAAGCGTGATCATAGAATTTTATGAGATAAACTTAAATTATTTACTATTTCTAAACTTGTTTGAGCTTGACTTCCTCTACTCCAGCCGAACGGTATGATTATCAGAAAAGAAATAGAAGATTATCTTTGGGAAATGCATAAAAGCAAGTGATATCTTAGAGTTTGGACTCCTCATTTAGCAAAAGTTGATTTATATCAAACTTCAGGTCATGCTGACAAATTTGGTGATGAACTTTTCAGAGTAAAAGGTTGAGATGATAATTTCTTTCTAAAACCTATGAACTGTCCTCATCACATGCAAATATTTGCTGACAACCAATTTAGTTATAGAGATATGCCTATCAGATATTTTGAACCAGCAACTGTTTACAGAGATGAAAAAACAGGTCAATTGAGCGGTTTAACTAGAGTTAGATCAATCACTCAAGATGATGGACATTTATTCTGTAGAGTTTCACAAATTACTGAAGAAGTAGGTACAATAGTAAGTATAATCAAAGAATTTTATACAACTATGGGTATGATCGATGGTTATTGGGTAAGACTTTCTATCAGAGGTCCTGAATGAAAATATTTAGGTTCTGATGAAGTTTGGGAAAAAGCAGAATGAGCATTGAGATCTGCAGCAGAAAAATATGAATTACCATTCAAAGTTGGTATCTGAGAAGCTGCATTCTATGGTCCTAAATTAGATTTTATGTTTAAAGATGCGATTTGAAGAGAATGGCAACTAGCTACAATCCAATGTGATTTCAACTTACCAGAAAGATTTGATCTTAGCTATACAAATGAAGCTTGAGAAAAAGAACGTCCAGTAGTTATTCACAGAGCTATTTCGTGATCATTGGAAAGATTTATGTGAGTTATGATTGAACACTTTGCTTGAATGTTCCCATTATGGCTTGCTCCAAATCAAATCAAAATAGTTCCAGTTGCAGATGCTTTCAATGACTATTGTTTTGAACTTAAATCAAAAATGAGTGCTCAATGATTGAGAGTTAAAATTGATGATAGCGATGATAGTTTCTCAAAGAAAATTAGAAACGCAGAAATAGAAAAAAATCCATTGGTTGTAATTGTATGAGAAAAAGAAAAATCAAACAATACTCTATCTATCAGAAATGTTACTACAAAAGAACAATATGAATTATGAACAGATGAGTTTATCACAGACTGTATAAACAAAATTAAAAATAGAAACTTATAGTAATGATAAATTGTTAATTATTGTATTTTTCATTAAACATTAATCATTATTTAACCGCCGTTGGCGGTTTTTTTGTTATTTTAAATTTCTATATATAACATTTGCAAAGCAAGAATCAAAAATAAATTAGAATAAAAATTTATTGTAAAATTTATACAAATTTCTATATATTAGTCGTACAATTTATTTATATAAATTAGTTAGAATTAATATGGATAATAAATTTAAGATTATAATAACTATATCTGCTATAATAAATCTACTAACAATAATAGCATTATGATTAAATATATATCAAAATCATACTCTAATAAATAAAAATACAAATCTACAAAAGAAAATCCTAGTGTTACAAGATCAAATTCAAAAACCACAAACAATAAATCCTGATGAGCAAAGAGATTTCAGCTCTCCTGATGAAAACGATATTTTTAATTGATTTAGAAATTTCTTTAATCAAGAAGAGTTAAATACAAGAGATTGAAACTGATTCTTTATAGATTGAAATTCAAACCTAAATTTTTCTACAACAACTATAATCAACTGAAAATATTTTTCATACAATATTTCCCAAAACTGAAACAAAATTAGTTGAACTATAAAGACAGAAGATAAAAAATTATTAGATAATATACAAAAAAAACTTAAATAAATAAATATAAAAACCCAAACTAAAGATACTACAATAAACATAGAATGAGAATGAATTGATATAAATCAAATTATCAACGAAATAAATAAAATTTCAAATTCATATAATAGTTGAGAAAATATACAGCAAAACGAAAATAAGAGTATTCAAAAAGCTTTCTAAGATAAACATTGACTTTTATTAAAACTTAAATATATAGTAAAACAATATTTATAATATATTTCACATATAAACAATGTTAGATTGATCCACGAATACATTAGATACAGATTTACAATCCACACAAACACAAGCTCCTAAAAATAAAAAAGAAAAATTAAAAACCGCTGCAAAAATCTCAGCATGTATTATTTGATTATTACCGATTCTAACAGTATGAGTTATAGAATGAATTAATCATTTCTATTGAGAAGAAATACCAACTGATAATAATCCTTTTGATAATATAAGACCTGATTTAAACTGAACCAAAATATGAGTGATACACTGACCATCAAATATAAAAGAAAGAATTTTGACTTGCCTAAATTTTACAATGGATTGACAATACAACATACTATTTTTATCAGATATTGATAACGCACCTTCGACATTTTTAGAAAAGATTCATCAAAGTTTTTGAAAAGATACAAATATTCAATATATTCCTCATTGATATACAACAATTGCTGAAACACAGGCAGTTACATATCTTGCTGGAAAAGCACTAGAAAAAAATCCTAAAATATGAAAAATAAGTATAATACATTGTAATGCAAATTCTGAATGAGAAAATATATGGATTTGAAATCAAATTGCCAAAAAATGATTTCCTGAAAATCAAAATGAAGATGTATACAATTTTTTTGCCAGAAGTGAAAAACTAAATAAAAAAGATAGTATTTTAAAGAAAGCAGTTAAATGGTATGTACTTAAATTCTCAACAAACAATAAAATCCATTTTCTGAATAAATTATGACATAAATATTACTGATATTTTCTATAAAATTTTTGTTGTAAAAACTACTAAATTACTTATACAATAATTATTAA
>Ga0172367_10009710_pt1 | contig 10508 bp, 7 predicted proteins | sample Lak10m_FD_114542 | JGI IMG/M metagenome (GOLD analysis project Ga0172367, IMG submission 114542) | Freshwater microbial communities from Kabuno Bay, South-Kivu, Congo - kab_022012_10m | ecosystem: Environmental > Aquatic > Freshwater > Lake | place: Democratic Republic of the Congo: South-Kivu...
ATGGAAGAGCACCCCCTACAGGATATTCTTCAGCTCTCCAAAAAAACTGCCCAACTCCTGGGTTAGTTAATGTAGCTGATCCTGTAGAAGAATATGATAAAGCAGTTGTATCAACTTGTTTAAATGGGTTAGCTTCATTTAATTCACCATTCTCAACTATAAAATTTGAACCACTATACTCACCATTATAGAATTCATCTTGTGAATCATGTGTTTGAGTAACTACCCCAGAAGGTATAATAAAAGTTTCTTGCCAGCTTTGAGTTACACCATATACGTTATTTAGATAATATGGGTTAGTATTTAAACTATTAAGATTGTTAACTGAACCCCCAGCACCACCTGAAATGAAAGCTGTATTAATTGAGCCTGAATAGTCATATAAAGCCCACCCAACCTCAGGTTGTGGATATTTGTTTCTTTCAAGTAAATGTTGTTTTACAACCACACCAGAAGCTAAAGATGCTCTAGCAGGAGTAAAGTCTTTGATCATTTTAAACAATGAATTATCAAAGAACTTAATTAAACGAATATAATCATTTAGATCATAGTTACTAATATACTTTTCAAAATAAGCATTTCTTAAAGCATCTAAATCTGGGTATGATTCAGCTTCAGTAAAACGTTGTCTTGGGTCACCAATGAATTCTCCCATATTAAAGAAACCAAGCTGATCCATAATATCATCATTGATTTCGTTTTGTGGAGAGAAAGCTACCTCAGTGTATGCTAGATTTTCTGTGTAAGTGCTACCACCAGGAGGCTGTTGTTGAATTGAGCGATATTGAGATAAAGTACTACCTGTTGGTAGGTTCATGTCTACAATTTGTATCTTATTTGATACAATATTTTTAATACCTGCTGCGGGTTGATCTAAGTAAACTGTTTCAATATTTGGAGTAAATACACTACTACCAGTATTAAAATTACTATCAGAAGCAAATGAAGAGGTAGTAATCCAAGATCCTACTACTTTGGGATGAATTGAAACTGAACCTGTATATAATTCACCTCCTAATGAAGCTCTAAAAGCTAATTGGTTAGGGGCCGAATTAAGATAAGTTCCCTCAATTGAATCAGGATTCATAGTATAATCTTGAAAAACACTAGAACTTAATCCAACTGTGTAATATCTTATCTCTTGATAAGAGCCTGAAACTGTAAAATAGGTATTCCCCCCTAGAGTAATACTATCTCCATCAGCTCCAAAATATGAATTTAAAGATGAAATCCATTGAGCCCCACCAGCTCCATCTATATACGAAGAAGAGGCTATAAACCCAATAGAAGAACCGTCATCTCCATTATAAATGTTATTAGCAGCATATAAAGTAAAATAGTCACTGCCGGTACGAGATACCATTACTGACCACCATTCTCCGTTATAAAATGGTAGATAAACACTAGCTGAAGTAGTTAAACCATCTGCAGTGAATTTTAAAGTACTGTACTGATAAAACGGATCTACAATTGAACCTAAGTATGAGCCTGAAGTAAATCCTGATCCGGTATATTCTAAAACTATAGCTACTTGACTTCCATCTTCTAAAGACCATAAAACCGTATCAGGAGTAGTTATAGCATAATTAACAGCTCCAGTTGAACCTGAAGATGGAAGTTTAAATCTAAACTGCAAAGTATTAGGAACATCATCAGTTGAGTTCCAATCAATGTTTAAAGGCCATTCGGTAGCAATGGATGGGTTATTTACTGTGTCTAGCTTGTAATTGTATCTCTGCTTGTAGTAATCCCAATCGTTTGATTCATCTTTATCTTTACCACCAAATTCTGCTACTCTTAAGATAGTAGAAGGGATACCATAAACTGTAACAAGATCTTGTATACCAACTGTTGTACCTTTTTTCTTTAGAAGCATTGGTAAGTTGTGGTATAATCTCTTGTATGTTCCTTTTTCAATATCTTCTAAAGGAACAACTTGGTTAGATGCTGAGATAGATGAATTAATGTATTCAAACCCTGTAGGAGTAGGTAAAGAACCTGTCATGTAGGGGAATGGAAAAGCACTACCTGAAGGGGTAACACCTAATAAAGCTGTATATAAATCAGCTGAACCAAAACTACTTTCATATATTTTTAAACCTAAATCCCTTAAAACTTCAGCTACAATATCTTTAGAAACACCATATTGCAGGCGGTTATCTGCATTCCATTTTTCAGTTACATCTTGATAATAGATCCAAATATTGTCAAACATTTCAGCTAACATCTCAATAAACAATTCGTATTGAGCATTAGCTGGGTCTTCTCTTAAATAAGAAGGGATAGCATTAATTAGGGCATTATTATTTTCCTCATCATAAGCTGCTGCTACTTCAGATTGGGTTACAAACCAATTCCACCCAGCTCCTGGATTAGTAGTTGGGGCATTAATATAGGGGTAAGTTGAGTTTGTTTTAGGCCAAGAAGCTGACCCTGAATCATAGTAAAGAAAATAGTCATAACCATCAAATGTGGTTATAATTTCGTTTATTTTTTCTTCCCAAATGTTTTTACTAGTTACAACATATGCACTTGGTCCTGTTAGATTAGATAAACTAGCACTATAGCTGTATTCTTCAATTAATTGAAGTTTATAATAGAAATTCTCTAAGCGAGTTAACGCTGAAGAAAAGTATATAAAGTTACTATAATCAAAGTAGTCAACATTTATTTCAACCCCACGTTCTGCTAAAATACTGTTTATTTGATACTGTAGATTAGTAGAGCCTGTAGCGTAAGATGAAGATGATAAAGTAGCGTAATTAGTATAAGTTGTTGAATTATTTATTTGATCCTTAATGTTAAGATTTAAATTAGGACCTTTTAAATAAATACCTTCATCTACTAATTCAAATATTTCATTAATATTAATGTTATAAGCTACAGAATCTGCTACTTGAGTAACAATCCAACACTCATCCTTTAAAACAAAGTTAATAGGAAGAGGCTCATATAACTTAATTAAAACAGTAGGATCATTAGGATTAATATTATCTAATAAAATATTATTAGCAATTACTAATTGATTTTCCCCAAAATTAAGATAAAAATCAAAATATACTCCAGGATTAGTTTGGATTCTATTAATTAAACTATTAACCCCATTAATTAAATCTACATTGTTAATACGAGTAGTATTTAATCTAACTTCAGTTCTATCAGAACTTATTTGATCAAGATATAATCTTTGAAAAAATGAACTTGAAACTTCGTTATTTAAAAAATTATAAACAACATTATAGTTGCCTTCTGTAAATCCTGTATCTAATAAATCCTTTTCAGGATCTAAAACAACATTCCCATCTATAATACTATATCCTCTAAAATTATAATCATTAGAAGATACAATTTCATTATTTAAATTATAAATGAAATAAGCTACATAGTTTTGTAAAGGATTAAAAACAGACTCAACTGAAAAATTAACAATAAGATTATCATCCTGATTCGAATAATCTTGAAATTCGAATGTAACAGGATTTATAGGATTTAATATTACTGTTTTAGCCATTAGTTGATGGGGTAATAACGCTTAATAATTGTTGTTGTAATTCTAAATTTTCTTGTCTTAACTCAGTTATCTCATTAATTAGAGCTTGAATTTCATCATTTACTACATTTGATAAACCAATGTATTCTTGACTAGTCTTGATAAGATACTCATGAGAGTTTGTTTCTCCAAATTTAGGTATATCAAAAAATAATTGATCATAATCACTAAAAAATTCATCTACTGTAGGTAAAACAGCTACATCAGTAACAACAACAGGTTGAACAAGTTGAGTAAAAGAAGTATCAATTACCCTTTGGTATTGATTTTTATCATAAACTCGTTTTACTAATTTTACTTGTTGAGCCATTATCCGTTAATAACTTTAAAATTGTAATTACTATCTATTACTTGGGTTGTTCCTCCTATAGTAGTCTGAATTAGAATAGTATAATATCTCTCAGGTTGTAAACCATTCATATAAACTGTAAAGAAACTAGAGGTAGTATCTGCACTTAATTTAGTATAAGTTGAGTCAAAATCTATAATATATTCATTAGTATCTAAATCCTTAATAGCCCAATAAGAGGCTGTAGGTAAGTAATAGTTTTGAGTATAAATAGAGGCAGTTTGGAATATAATAGGTGGGAATTGAGGACGACAGTCTACTCTAAATTGTTGAACACTCTGACTATAAAAAAAGCCTGTATTATTAGCTATAGAAAGATAGGCTTGAGGAGTAGTAAGTAATGGTATGGTAGATGAAGTATTATAAGTAAAATCATTCCATTTAAAATCTATACATGGAGGATAGATTGTGTGGGTATCCATTGAATAGTACTGAAGTACTGGTTGGATATTTAAGTTTTGATTAAACTCAACATAATAGTTACCTATAGCATCTTCATATGATTGGGAGCCTTCCCACTTAACTATAAATCCCTGATTTTCTACTCCTGTATAAGGACTAAATATATTTTTTGATTCAGAATACCATGCTTTTAAAGTATCAGTAACTTTTACTTTTAAATCTTTATCTGAGTTATAACTAAAACTTTGGGATTGAGCTAAATATAAACCTGGTAAGTCTGTAGATCCTGTATACCAGGTTCCTCCTCCTGGGTTACTGCCTGAATAAGATGATGTTATATATGGACGAGGAGTAAAATTCCAATTTGACCCACCACCAACAATTGGGTAAGTCCAACTAACACCATTAGTTACTATAGGTTGATCTAAATATTTTCCAGTACCCATCCCCCAAGCTTCAGCAACAGGGTATACATACAACTCAGAATCTAAATTAATACCTTGGGCTGTAGCTATAAAACATCTTAAATCAGCATCCCATAGAGCTCCATCAGCTAAATTATCAATAGCATCAACAAGTTGATCTTGATCAAATTTAATTAAATATCTAGAAACTTGAGCATTACTACTAATTGCAAAATTCAAATTTGAAATTTCCAATACTTCATCAATACCTGTATTCATCTGTGGGAACAGAGAATACATTGTAGCATCTTTTTCTGGGAAAATTTTATATACTGCCATTGTCTTATAAGTTTACTACTCTACCTTGGATATCTTGGTTAGGATATTTTACTTCAAAAATCATAGGATCAATTGAAGGATAAACTACATTATTAATTGTAGCTCCTGTTACATCATAAGCATACTGAGAGTATCCTAAATTAGTTCCTACTTTATTTGATATAGTTATATTTTTTACTGTTTGAACCCCTTCAACTTCATCTAAAATCACATACAAGTCTCTTAAAATAATAGGTTCATTAATTTGCCATTTATCAATTGTAAAAAAGTTTTGCATAGCTAGTATACACCTTGTAAGCACTTCATTTGAGTTAAAGTTAGGAAGTACTATAATATCAAAATTAACTCCAATGTTGATGATAAATGCATCCTTGATATTAATAGAGTCATTTACCATTCTATATTGAGAAAGATATGTAGATAAATTTTGTTTAAGGGCTACTGAAGCTGTTCTTAATTTAGTATTAATATCAAAAGAAAGAACATACAAATCAAGTATAGAAGCAGCCGCCCCAGATGCTACTGATTGTGCTTTAGTTGGTTCAATATAAGCTTTAGAGATAACACCATATTTAGCAGGTAATGAAAGTGCTCTTACTAAATAATCATCTTGTGTTACATTACGAAGTTGAGTTGCAAAATTTGATGAGGCGTTTTGTCTAATTTCTTCTGTTGTATCCCCATCACATCCCCCATCAGCTGCTGCTGGGTTATTGGCTACTAAAGAGTTAAATACAGTGTTAGCTGTAGAAGCATTTAGATTATTATTAAGAAAAGTAACAGTGCTAGATATTGTTGTAATTGTATTAGCAGGTACATTTGCACCAACCCCACCACCTGTTAAATACCTTACAGTTAAAGTGGTATTAGACGGAGCTATACCATAGGTTTTAGTGAATACAAAGTTAGAAGGAGAAAATGCTGTTGTGAGCTTATCTACTTCAAAAGGTAAACCTAAACCAACATTATCTGGATTAGGTAAAATTTCTTCATCAGTATCATTTGAAGTTCCTGCTCCAAATTGTAATTGGAGAGTAGTACTGTTTAAGAAACGTGTTGTAAATCTTCTTTGTACTCCTTTTAATTGTAAAAGATATGGTGTATCACCCTGGTATTGGGATAGATTAGGATCATTTACATTAGTATTTTTAATAGAGTCAAATACTGTATCTTGGGCTAAGTAATCTACTTCATACCAAGTATTACCATCTGAATCTGTAATATCTAAAATACCTACAATATTAGGAGAAGATATTGCAACAGTAGCAAACTGCTCAGGAGCTCCAAAAGTAAATGTAGTGGTATTAATAGTTGAAGAAATGGCTTTACGAGTTTTCTTTAATAAGAAATACTGAACATCATTACCTCCTGTAACTTGATATACTGTTACTTCAGTAGGATCTCCTGAAGAAGAAACGCTAAAATCAACTGGATCTTCTACTAAAAAAGTAGTATTGTATGGAGAACCTGCTGTTACTGTAGTGTTTGCTGGAATAAATAAAGCATAACTAAAATCAGGAGATTGAGAACCAGGAGCACCTAAAGCTGGGACTTGTTGATAAAAATCTATATCAACTGTAGCTACTTGAGTTACATTTGGTTTATAACCAAACATATAAGCTAACTCATACAAATTATTTGTTTGACGAGCATATTGTAAGTATGTTTCTTGAATCTGGTTATCCAAATAGAAAGACATAATATCACCTACATAGGCTGCCATTTCCATAAACATCATACCAGGTGATGCTGGACTAAAATCATTGTAGGTTGTAGGAAAATAAGTACGAGCGTAGTTAATTAAACTCGCTCTTAACTCGGTAAAATCCTTGTTTATATACTGTATATTACGTCTTACGGCCATTAGTTGAATGCGATTTGAATTTCGTCTGATATAGTGGTATCTATAACATTATACGTTAAAGACACAGTTATAGTATTAAAGTCAGGATCTGAAAGTATATCTAAACTTCCTACTCTAACATTAGGGAAAAAACTAGATAATTGAGATTGAATATTTTCTTTAAGACCATCTAAATTACCTGTGGTAATTTGTTCAAAAATAAAAGCTCTTAAACCTGAACCAAATGTAGGATTAAGGTATCTTTCTGGTGGGTTAGTTAGAAAAAAATTTATTAGATTATTTCTAACAGCATCTTTTGTAGTATAGGTAGAGTAAAAAACACCTGGAGCAGTAAAAGGTATAGCAACACCAACAGCCGTTCCTGGCTTGGTATCAATTGGAAATATCTTTTGTGCTCCGAATGCCATTATTTTTTACCTTTCATTAAACCCATAATCATATCTAAACCTACATTACCTGCTGGAAGAGAAGAACCCTCACCTGAAGTATTCATACCAGGAGCAACTTGTAAAGTATTTGCAGTTACAGCGTTAGCTGAGGTAAAATTAAGAGTATCTTGTCCTCTTCTCATATCACCCATAATACTTTCCATCATAGCTCTTTTTTCAGCTGGGGATTTTTGTGGAACTTGAGTAGTAGTTGCATTAACAGTTACAGGATGCATTTGGTAAGCTTCCTGAATTGGTACTTTAGGGGCACGAACTGCTTCCAAAAGGATATCTTTTAGTTCCTCTTGAATAGCTTCTCTAACTGCTTCTTTGATAAATGATTTTAGTTCGCTCGGTTTCATTTGTTATAAATATTGAATTTAGTAAGCTTTTAAATTGTCTCTGTCAATTATTAGCTTAAGTTCATCGATTAATGTTTGATCATTTGCTGTGAATGATAAAGGTGTTTGTAATAAAGCTATACCTGAAGCATTAAGTGCTAAGGCTCGTTTACGAGTAACTGTAGGACTAAAAGGGACTTCTTCAATTTGAAATGTGAATCCATTATAAGTTAAGTCTTGTGATTCTTCTTCTCTATTAGCTAAAGCTATTAAACCTTCATTAACAGGATCTAAAGTTTGATTATCCCCTAAACATGGAGTTAATAAAGCATCTAATTGATTTAATATTCCTATTATAGTTTTTATTGAATTAGAAACAATACTTAATATTATAGCTAAATTATCTAAATTACTTTTTGTTTTAACTAGTTTAGATTCACCTAAATTATTAAAAGTTAAATTATCTGTTACATCACCTATATCTGTTAAGGAACTAGCCACAGCACCTGGAGTGACTGGGAGTACTTTTGTAGCTGCTGAAATTCCAATTTTAGATAATTTAAGGGTTTGTATAGTAACTAATAAAGCGTCAAAAGTAGTACTTATACCTGTATAAGTTTTTATTATAGTATCTAAAAAATTACTAAATCTATTTAAAAATCCTACTATATTATTTCGTTTATCTAAAATATTCTGTAATCTAGTAGGCTCAGGGCAAGTTCCATCTGTTGGAAGTTCTCCTAAAAGTATCTCTAAAGGAGACTTAATTAGTCTTTCATTTTCAGCTACTTTATTAAGTAGTAAAGATGAAATTTTTTGTATAGCTGTTCTTTTATTAAGAACATTACTTTGTATTATATCAATATCAATACCAGCCATTATAATGTTCTGCTTGTTTTAGATTTAGTATCTTCTAATTTAGGTCTAATTTGAGTAAGTAGATAAGTTTTAAATTGTTGAGCAGCAATATTCACACCAGGACCTCCACTAGGAGTTACAGCAGTTAAAGCTGTAGCTAAATTAGAAAGTTGTACTACTAAATTATCTAAAAGTTTAATAGTTTCATCTCCTTTTAAAATGGGTTCTTTAGCATCTTTTCCCCCTAAAAATACACCCCCACCACTATTTACAGGCTCAGATGCTATAACTGTTTTTTTAGTATCTATATTAACACTTTCTAAAGCACTTAACCCAATACTTTTTACAGAAGATAATAATATATGATCAGATTTTGAATTAAAAACCAAGCGACCTGAGTTTAGGATAATTTGGTTTCCAGCATAACATTGAGGAGCAGAAGGAGGATTATCATAACTTTTATAATCATCACTAGTTACTATAGGAATTTTTTGAGTACTAGTAAGCCATATAGAAGAGTCTAAGTTATTAATATCTTCTACTACAGGTATCCATCCATCTTCACTAACATTACCTTGCCCATTACTTATAATTGTAATAGGATCCCCACTAGTAGGAGTACTAGACCATGAATTTAAGGGTTCAATTGTATTTACTGTTTGAATTGAAGTACTAGTGGTTTCAACATTAACTACTACTTCTACAAATTGCTCTTCAGTATACTTAGGATCTCTAGGATTATCAATCCCTCGTACATAAGCTGTATTTCCTACTGAAGTGTTTACAGTTGGAGATTGATTTAAAGATGAATAGTTAGTTAAAGAAGACTGAAGGGTTTGAGCTCTAGTTTCTGCTAGTTGGCCTACTCCATATTGAGGAGGATTAGTAACTTTAGATTCTTGGGCATTAATAGCAACACTAACCTTAGCATCAGGTTGACTAGCTGCTTGGGCATTTATTTCTTTTAATCTAGCTTCAAACTCAGGAGAAACTTGAGTTCCTCCTGATTCAAAATTATATCGTTCAACTATTTGTTGGTTATTAACATAAGTTACTGGTACTTCTTTTGTAGTGGTTTTATTTACAGTACTGCCTAATCTTATAGCATTACCCCATCTTCCTTCTAAAATAACATCTCCTTCAAATGGTTTTAATGGGTGTACATTTTCTCTTTCAACAAAAGTTTCTCCTAAAAATATTTCAGTTTCTTGATTTGTAACTGTTCTAACACTACCTAATTGGGTTTGTATATAATCTTTTTGTTGGGAAGGAGGTAAAATATTATCGTTTTGAGGAAAAGCATTATGATGAGGGTGATTCCACAATGCTACTATATTTGTATAATATGGTATTTTAGAACTGGCAAATTGACCAATAGTAATATCTGAAAAAGCCGAAATTAAAACTATTTCATTTATTACAGGGTAGTTTTTTAAATTAGGATCAGCAGGTTTAGCTACAGGTAAAATAGTATTTTGAGGAATAGGCTTATCCACTAAAGTATATTCAATAGTACCTAAACCATTCCATTCACCAAGTTCAACAAATCTAGGATGGGTTTCATCTAATACTATACTAACAACCCTACCTAATGTTTTAGATGTAACAAGAGGATTTCCCTTAGATACATTTAATACATTAGCAGCAGCTGAATTACCCCTATCAGTTCTAGCCATTACTCCTCAGATTTAAACTTGTTTATCTCATCAAGTAATTGTTGTTTTTCTTCGTCTGAAATTCCTAGGCCAGCATCAGTTGATTCAGAATTCATAGCACGTTGAGCTAGGGCTGCCATCTTAATTAACAGGTCATCATTCTTGATACCCATTTCTAGATATTCTTTAATTAATGGAACTAAGAGAGTAGCATCACCTATTTCTTCAATCATAGGTTTTAATTCATTGATAAGAGCATTTATCTGCTTATCTTTTTTCTTTTGATTATCATAGATTTCCTCTAAAAGATCAGAGAAT
>Ga0172367_10009711_pt1 | contig 10506 bp, 8 predicted proteins | sample Lak10m_FD_114542 | JGI IMG/M metagenome (GOLD analysis project Ga0172367, IMG submission 114542) | Freshwater microbial communities from Kabuno Bay, South-Kivu, Congo - kab_022012_10m | ecosystem: Environmental > Aquatic > Freshwater > Lake | place: Democratic Republic of the Congo: South-Kivu...
AAAGCCAGGACGAGTGCTTAAGGCACTTTGACCAAAGAAATTCGTTCGCAAAACTGCCGTGCGCCCTTGGTCCATCATCAGTTCACCGGCTAATTTGGATAGACCATACACATTCACAGGTGCTACATCTGCTTCCATATGGTTGCCGATGCCTTCGTAGACCTGATCTGTTGATATTTGCACCAGATGGATATTGTTTGCATTGCTAGCAGCGGTGGCCCTGGAAATAGCTGCTGGAATCAACGCGTTTGCTTTGGTCGCCATCGCAGCATCAACTTCGCACTGGTCAACATTGGTCTCCGCGATCAGATTAATAGCGTGATCTGGCTTGACAGCATCGAAAAGCTGCTTGAGTGAGTCAACATTTAGAACATCAAGCGTGTAGTCGAGCTTCTCGGATCTACCCGCCGTGAAAACCTGAAACCCTGCGGCGTAAAGGAATGGGCACAGGCTGCTTCCAAGTAGACCGTTGGCACCAAAAACAAGAACCTTTGTCACACAAGTGCTCAATTCAGTCGCTTGAATCCGCCATGGCAGACTGGCCCCTTGAGCAGGACGTTGACATCACGCCCTGCCTTACATTGTGCTATCAACGCAAACACTGCATCCAGTTCATGAAAATAGCCGTCAACGACTTCCTGTGTATGCGATGTACAGGTATAGACGCTGTTCCCAACCAAATACCCCTTGCCGAGCATCTCCTGGGACATCAGCGTTTTGTATTCGAGTGATTGCGGCCCTTCAAATGTGAAACCTGTCAAAGCAGCCAAGCCCCAATGGCTGATCTTGATTCCATGCTTATCAGCGAGTTGTTGCCAACGCTGGCGAATTTGCAAGCCGGTCTGAGTGATGGCGTCCCATGACTTGAGACGCTCCATGACTTCAAGAGTTTTGAGGGCGGCAGTGGGGCCGATGCGCTCAGTCCAAAAGGTGCTGCTGATGAAGGTGGATTGCGCGGCCTCCATCACCGCGCGCTGCCCGATGGTGGCCGTGATTGCGTAGCCATTCCCCAGCGCTTTTCCAAACATGGCCATGTCTGGTTCGACACCGTATTTCTTGTGCAGGCCGCCAAAGGTCTCGCGAAAGCCAGATGTGCACTCGTCAAAAATGAGCACAATGCCGCGCTCGGTGGCAAGATTACGAACCTTTTGCAAGAAGTTATCTTGCGGCTCGTGATTTCGCACGACTTCCATCTTGATGACACCGATATCGTGTTGATTGACAAGCGCTTGCAACTCTTCAAACTTGTTGTAGTTGAAGGGGAAGACGGTTCCGCGAAGGCTTTGCGGAACGCCGCGCGGGTCAAGCCCTGGTAGCAGGTGACCGGCAAGGCGCTCATCGTCGCCGAGGTTAGCTGAGAGATACCAGTCGTGCCAGCCGTGGTAACCACACACGGCCACTTTGTCTTTGCCAGAGGCTGCGCGTGCAATTCGGATGGCAATTGCGTTGGCCTCGCCCCCCGAACGCGCCAGACGTGCCATATCAGCCCAAGGATGCAATTCAACCAGTTTTTCAGCCAGATAGACTTCTTCGGGGCAGTTGAGCGTGGACATGTTGCCGTCCTCCACCGTCTTGCGCACAGCTTCGTCCACTTCGGGGTGACCATAACCAAGGGTGTTAGTGCCGATGCCCATGATGCACATGTCGGTATATTCTTTGCCGTCCATGTCCCACACTTTGCAGCCCTTGGCCTTGCTGAAATAAGCTGGCCATTGTTCAGGTAGGAACATTTCGGCCCGCTTGGAAAGCAGCATGTTGCCGCCAGGGATGACTTGCTTGGCGCGTTTCCAGAGTTTTTGCCCGGTGCCCATGGTGGCTCCTTCGTTGCGGATGATTTGGTGGTTTGCTGCAAAGAGCTCAGGCTGCTTGCGTTGCAATTCCAGTACTTGCTGCCAAGTGAAATGGATGTCAGGGGAGAATGCCTGAAACACGGAGGTAATTACGTCAAAATCAGTACGTTCGTCGACAGTCCAGCGCAACCCTGACAAGTCTTCATCGTTGCTGTAAACATCCCGACGAAACAGTCCTTGTTTTCGCAAAAATGGAGTCACATGTTCGCGATCAAACGGTTCATTTGTCTGATTGGCGGCTAGCTCCAAGGCTGCAAAGGAGCAAACTTCAACATCAAGACCATCAGGATAGGTTGGAGGGTAAGAGTTGGAGATGTAGTCCAAATTTCCAGACTTGAATTTAGAGATGACCTGATCGACCAGCACCGGATCAACCAATGGACAATCCCCTGTAATGCGCACCACGATGTCGGCATTGTGTTTGCGTGCCGCTTGGACATATCGATCCAAGACATCGTTCTCGCTTCCTTGTTCGCATGTAAATCCTAGCCTTTGTACATGTTCGACCAGTGGCAGATTTCTGGGATTTGTTGAGGTTGCGACGACAATCTGATCGACTTCTTTTGCCTTGGAAAGACGTGCCAAGAGCAACTCAATCATCGGTGTACCACCGATTTTTTTCATGACTTTGTCGGGCAATCTAGTAGATACCATACGCGCCTGGACAATCACCAGCGTTTTCATTGAAGTTTCCACCTATAGGGTTCGATGAGATTGGCATCTTCACAGGCCAACTCAGCAAGAGCAGCCCCGATTTGAATGGTTTGAGTGCCAAGAAGTTGGGCTAATTGCTCCTGGCTCTCCACACCAACAACCACTTTTTCTATCCCTTGCTCATTCAGGGCAAAATTCAGCGCCAATACAGTTGGCGATAAACCTGAGTCAACGCTTACCTGATCCCAGCGAGTCAGCAAATCATTCCAACGCGAGAACCATGGCGGTCTGGTTTGTGCCGGCATAAGCAACAAGCCCTGAAGAAACACAGACCGAACATGAACCCGTGTTCCACGCTGATTGAGACGATCAAGCCAACCAGAATTCTTGACACGTTGGTCAAAAATATTGAAGGGCACTTGAACTATATCGGGCCACTGAATTTTGCAAAGTTCCAAAAGTTCATTCGGCGAATAGACCGAATATCCAATCGCACCTGCCAGCCCCTGCGCCTTGATGAAGCTAAAGGCACTCAAGTATGAGTGCTGGTGCGAACCCAACAAATCAGAGGGCTTGTGGAGCATTACCGCATCCAAAGACTTGAGCCGAAGGCGGTCCATGGAACGCTTTACCTGGTCCAAAACCCAGTTCCGAACATCGGAAACACCTTGCGGCAGGGGTGGGATTTTCGAGATTACTCGCCACTGATCGACACCAATCGCACCTAATACGTCTTCGCTGGAACCGTAAGCAGACGCAGTATCAAGCGTGTCAATCCCATGACCGCTGGCCAATTTCAGAATACGGGTGGCCTCGTCAATATGGACCTGCCCACCGATGTTGGAAACACCGTAACTCAGCCCAAACTGAACCGTGCCAATTGCCAATTTCATCAGATATTGCCAATCTTGCCTTGATTGGACTCAATCCAGGCTTTCAGTTCATCTGAACTCATCCACTCCGAATTGTTATCGCTCGTATAACTGAATCCCTCATCGACCTTTTGGCCGTCTTTAATGCGATGAGCATCTTTATCCCATTCGTGGATCGCCGGAAGAATTTTAAAATAATCTTTATATTGGTATGTATAGAAAGAATCTTCAGAGCCAATCATTTGCTCATGCAGCTTTTCACCAGGACGTATTCCAACAATTTCTTGCCTTGCTTGGGGCGCGATAGTTTTGGCCAATTCGACCACCTTCATCGATGGAATTTTTTTTACGTATATTTCACCACCTACCATATCTTCAAAAGCATGCCAAACTAGTTCAACACCTTGCTCCAAAGAAATCATGAAGCGAGTCATGCGGTGATCAGTTATCGGCAATACTCCAGTGTCTTTGATTGACATAAAAAAGGGAATTACCGAGCCACGAGACCCCATTACATTGCCATATCGGACAACTGCAAATCTTGTGTCATGGCCTCCTGCATATGAATTACCGGCCACAAAGAGCTTGTCGGAAGCCAGCTTCGTCGCACCGTAGAGATTTACGGGGCTGCTGGCCTTGTCGGTGGAGAGGGCAACCACCCTTTTTATTTTCTTATCGATGCAAGCATCAATAAGATTCATTGCTCCATTAATATTAGTTTTTACGCACTCAAAAGGGTTGTACTCGGCAGTCGGAACTATTTTCGTAGCGGCGGCATGAACAACAAAGTCAACACCATCAAGCGCCCTATATAACCGATCTTTATCCCTGACGTCGCCGATGAAAAAGCGTACACGCTCATCCGAATTAAACTTTTTTGCCATTTCCCACTGCTTCATCTCATCACGGGAAAATATTATTATTTTCTTTGGACTGTATTTTTCGAGAGTCAATGGAACGAAGGTATTACCGAAGGAACCCGTTCCTCCAGTAACGAGAATAGTTGAGTTAGTGAGCATGTTTATTCCTAGGTTTAATCGATTTGAAAAATATCGCGCGTGAACACCTTAACATGAACATCTGTCAGTGCATCATTCATTCGGTTGGTCACAATGATGGTCGATTGCTTCTTAAATTCAGCCAAATCATTGACTATCCGAGAGTGGTTAAATTCTTCTTTAATTCCTGGCTCAAAAACAATTATTTCAATTCCTTTTGACTTGATGCGCTTCATCACACCATGGATGGCGCTCGATCTAAAATTGTCACTACCCGTTTTCATGACTAGTCTGTATATACCCACAACCGGACGGACTTTGTTATCGGTCGCCCGCATTTTTGCAAATCGCACAATTTGCTCTGCCACAAAATCTTTGCGTGTGCTGTTAGCGCTTACGATGGCTTGTATAAGTGTTTGGGGTACGCTTTTAAAGTTGGTTAGTAACTGTTTTGTATCTTTAGGTAAACAATAGCCTCCGTAGCCAAAGCTAGGGTTGTTGTAATGGTTGCCAATACGTGGATCAAGGCACACCCCATCGATGATTTGGCGAGTATCCAGACTGTGAGTGGCAGCGTACGTGTCCAGCTCGTTAAAGTAGGCGACCCGCATGGCCAAGTAGGTATTAGCAAAGAGTTTGATGGCCTCAGCTTCGGTGCTGCCGACAAAAAGCGTTGGAATTTTTTGTTTGACGGCACCCTGTTTGAGGAGGTTGGCGAAGGTTTCCGCGCGTACGGACTGTTCCCCTACGATGACTCGACTCGGATGCAGGTTGTCGTAGAGGGCTTTGCCTTCGCGCAGGAATTCAGGTGAGAAAATTAGATTTTGAGTGCCAAATGCCTCTTGGGTCTTAACGGTATAGCCAACCGGCACCGTGGACTTGATGACCATCACTGCATTCGGGTTGATGGCGATGACATCTTTGATGACCGCTTCGATGGACCGGGTATTGAAATAGTTGGTCTCAGGGTCGTAGTCGGTTGGGGTGGCGATGATGACGAAGTCGGCACCGGTGTAGGCATCCGCTTTATCGAGCGTGGCACGGAAGTTCAGTGGCTTGTTGGCCAGGAAATCCTTGATCTCGTTGTCTTCGATTGGGGACTTTTTTTGGTTCAGTAACGCGACTTTCTCGGGGACGATGTCCAGCGCAATGACTTCGTTGTGCTGAGCCAGGAGCATGGCGTTGGACAGGCCGACGTAGCCGGTTCCGGCGATGGCGATTTTCATTCGACGCTCACATTGACCTGGAAGCCATTGGCCTTGAGCAGGGCATGTCGCTGGGCTTCTTGCAGGTCGTTGGCGACCATTTCATGGCACATCTGCTGTACAGTGATTTCGGGTATCCAACCTAGTTTCTGCTTGGCCTTGTTGGGGTCGCCGAGCAGGGTTTCGACTTCGGTAGGGCGGAAGTAGCGGGGATCGATACGGACTATGGTTTGACCAACTTGCAATGCATGGCATTTGTCGCCTTCGATTTTTTCGACGATGGCGACTTCATTAGCGCCTTGGCCTTCAAAGCGTAGGGTGATGCCCAGCTCCTGCGCACTCCACTGGATGAACTGGCGCACGCTGTATTGCAAGCCAGTGGCGATGACGAAGTCTTCAGGCTGGTCTTGTTGCAGCATCATCCATTGCATGCGCACGTAGTCTTTGGCGTGGCCCCAGTCGCGCAGGGCATCGAGGTTGCCCATGTACAGGCAGCTTTCCAGCCCTTGCGCGATGTTGGCGAGTCCGCGGGTGATTTTGCGGGTAACGAAGGTTTCACCCCGGCGTGGGCTTTCGTGATTAAAGAGGATGCCGTTGCAAGCGTATAGGCCGTAGGCTTCGCGGTAATTCACCACGATCCAGTAGGCGTACATCTTGGCGACAGCGTAGGGGCTGCGCGGGTAGAAGGGCGTGGTTTCCTTCTGAGGGATTTCCTGCACTAAGCCATACAGTTCGCTGGTACTTGCTTGGTAGAAGCGTGTTTTCTTTTCCAGGCCAAGAATGCGGATCGCTTCGAGCAGGCGCAGGGTGCCCATGCCAACCACGTCGGCGGTGTATTCGGGACTTTCAAAGCTGACAGCCACATGACTTTGAGCCCCCAAATTGTAGATCTCGTCAGGCTGAGTTTCCTGGATGATGCGCACCAGATTGCTGGTATCGCTCAGGTCGCCGTAGTGCAACTTGAAATTTGCGTTGTCGACGTGTGGGTCCTGATAGATATGGTCGATCCGCTGAGTGTTGAACGAGCTGGCGCGGCGCTTGATGCCGTGAACGATGTAGCCTTTTTCAAGCAGAAATTCGGCCAAGTAAGAGCCGTCTTGGCCAGTGATGCCGGTAATGAGGGCGACTTTGGGTTTTGTTGACACGGTATTTCCCTTCAATCCTGAGTAGCGCATTTCTTTAAAAAATCTTTGTACGCAGCTTGGAGACCGGCGTTCAGCCCGACTTGCGGCTTCCAGCCCAACGCGTTGAGCCTGGTGCTGTCCATGAGCTTGCGCGGCGTTCCGTCAGGTTTCGTGGGATCGGTGAGGATCTGGCCGGTGTAACCCACAGTGCGCGCCACGGTCTGTGCCACCTGAAAAATGGTCACGTCTTCCCCGCAGCCCACGTTGATGTGGCTGAGCATGAGCTGGGTGTGCTGGTCGTACAGAGCCTTGGGCAGGTTCATGACGTGCACACTGGCAGCGGCCATGTCGTCCACGTACAGGAATTCGCGCCTGGGTGTACCTGTGCCCCAGATGGTGACGCTGGGTGCCTTGCTAACTTTAGCTTCGTGGAAACGGCGGATGAGTGCCGGGATGACGTGGGAGTTTTCGGGGTGGTAGTTGTCGCCAGGGCCGTAGAGGTTGGTGGGCATCACGCTGCGGTAGTCAACCCCATGGCGTGCTCCATACTGGCGGTTGTAACTTTCACAGAGCTTGATACCGGCAATCTTGGCAACGGCGTAGGGCTCGTTGGTGGCTTCCAGCGTACCGGTCAGCAGCGCGTCTTCCTGCATGGGCTGATGGGCCAGCTTGGGGTAGATACAACTGGAGCCCAAGAAGAGCAGCTTTTGCACACCGATGCGAAAAGCCGCATCAATCACGTTGGCCTGAATCATAAGGTTCTGGTAAATGAATTCAGCCGGATAGGTGTTGTTGGCGTGGATGCCTCCCACCTTGGCCGCAGCCAGGTAGACCTGGTCGGGCTTTTCTTCGGCAAAGAATGCGTTGACGGCGGCTTGGTTCGTTAGGTCCAGTTCCGCATGGGTGCGGGTGACGATGCGTTCAACCGGGTGACCCTGGGCCAGCAACTGGCGCACGATGGCCGATCCCACCATGCCACGGTGTCCAGCAACGTAGATTTTGGTGTGTTGGGTCATGATTGCACCCGTCCGTATGTGTCTTCAAAACGGACGATGTCGTCTTCGCCCAAATAGCTACCCGACTGAACCTCGATAATTTCCAGCGGAATCGTGCCGGGGTTGGCCAGGCGGTGCACCTCACCCAGCGGGATGTAGGTGGACTGGTTTTCCGTAAGGGTCAGAACCTTGTCCCCGTTGGTAATTTCGGCAGTTCCAGTCACTACGATCCAATGCTCGGCACGGTGGTGGTGTTTTTGCAGGCTCAAGCTGGCTTTGGGCTTGACCTGAATGCGCTTGACCTTAAAGCGACCTCCCTCGTCAATGCTGTCGTACCAACCCCAGGGGCGATGCACTTTGCGGTGCAGCGTATGCTCTTCGCGTTTTGTTTTCTGCAGCTGGTTGACGATGTGTTTGACGTCTTGGCTGCGGGACTTGTCTGCTACCAGCACAGCGTCAGGTGTTTCCACCACGATCAGGCCTTCTACACCGACCAAACTTACAAGTCGGCTGGTGGCGTGCACCAAGGTGTCGCGGCTGTCTGTAGTCAGTACGTCACCTGAGTGCGCATTGCCAGCTTCATCTTTTGGCAAGACATTCCAAACGGCATCCCAAGCCCCCAGGTCATTCCAACCTGCGTCCAGCGGGACCATCTTGATGGGAAAACTGCTGCCTGGGCAGTGCTCCATGGCGGCGTAGTCCACGGATTCGGACGGGATAGCAGTAAATTCAGCCTTGCCCGGACGAACAAATTTGTTGTCAGAAATACGCTTATCCCAGGCTGCCTGCGTGGCCAGCAGGATATCGGGGCGAAATTGCTCGAGTGCCTTGAGCCATACGGAGGCTCTAAGCACGAACATGCCGGCATTCCAGTAGTACCCGCCTTCGTTCAGATAGGTTTGGGCTGTGTTGGCGTCAGGCTTTTCTACAAAGCGGCGGACCGCATGTATGCCGGCATTCTCTTCAGCTTGGTTGATTTGGATGTAGCCATATCCTGTTTCTGCTTTGTCCGGCGTCACACCCAAAATGACGATGGTGCCGTTGGCAGCCTCGGCTACTGCTTGTTGCATGGCGGAGGTGAAGGCGTCGGCGTTTACAACGGTTTGATCGGCAGGTGTAACCACCAGCACGGGATCGGCATTACCTTCCAAGGCCGCCAGCGCCGCCAATGTGAGCGCAGGTGCAGTATTTCTGCCCACGGGCTCCAAAAGCGCACACCCCAGTTCAACGCCGATTTCGCGAAGTTGTTCGGATGCTAAAAAGCGATGGTCTTCACCAGTAACGATGATGGGGTATGCAACCTGGATGTCTGTGTTGACCAGACTGGCCAGGCGCAAGGCTGCTTGCTGAAACAGGCTTTCGTTCCCAGTCAAGCACAGAAACTGTTTGGGAAAACCGGTGCGGGACAGTGGCCACAAACGCGTGCCTGAACCACCGCAAAGGATTACTGGGGTGACGTTGATCATGCTTTTTGAGTTCCTTCCCCGCCAGGCTTCTCAACTTCGGACCTCAGCGCTTCAATTTCTGCTTTCAGTGCCTCGTACTCATCCATCTTGCGCTGCAGGAAGCGGTGGGTAATGGCGGCCTTTTCTGCCATACCAGTTAGGGTAAGCACATAGACGTAGCCAAACTTGTTCTTGGATGTGGCGAAGTTTTGCATCTTCACCATGCCCTTTTCCATCAGCGCTTTCAGGCAGTAATTCAGCCCGCCGACGCTGATACCCAGTTTCTCGGCCAGTTCGCGCTGGGTAAGGTCGGGGTTTTCTTGCAGGATACGCATCACCCTGAAATAAGTGTCTTCTTGTAGTTTGGCTTGGCGACTTGTCATAGATTGCTTCGCTGCGCTCGCAATGACGCGCGAACGCTGCTGTAAAATGCGACCCTAAATGTGTTTTAAGCACGCTACCGCCATGCCGTATCACGTTCAGCAAGCGCGGTCGCGGGGAGTAGCAAAGTAAAGTTCTGTAAGAACTTGAACATTGTACCCGGTGCTCAACCGGTCGGTCCACTCCGTCATCAAAAATAGTTTTCAGGGTTAGAAGGCTTCAGGCCTGTGCAACTTGCTGCTGCACCGCCTCTTCCATGCTGATGGTGTTCACCACCAGCTCCAGGTGGGTCAGGATTTCGGGTTCGTGGCGCCCTATGTAGCTCTTGACGGCCCCGTTGGCCAGCAGCTTGGTCAGGTAGCCCTTGGCCACCACCAGGTTGAGCAGGTCGGAGCCGTAGGAGCTTTCGGCCTCCTGGTACTTCTCTTGCACCTGGCTCATCTCCTTCTCCAGCTTTTCGATCTGCTCGATGGGCGCGGTCTTCTTTTCCCGCTCGGCGGGCTTGACGTCAGAGCGTTGTTCGGGATGCGTGGCCTTGAGGAGGGCTTCGGCATGCGCCACGGTGATGGTGTTGCTGGCGATCATCAGCTCCACCGCCTCCACCTGGCGGGCGGCCTTCATGTTGCGCAGGATGCGAGTGACGTCTGGCGTGAACTGCTTGTCTTGCAGCAAGGTGATGGCCTCGGGGCAGATGCCTTCGAGCAGGTTGATGCGGCGGTTGATGGAGCTCAGGTTGACGTTGAACGCCCGGGCCAGGCGTTCCTTGCTCACGCCCCGGTCGATGGCGCGGCGGATCATGTAGTGCTCGGCAATGGTGGATAGTCTATTGATGTGATGGTTGTAGCTGAAGGTCTCGTCGTCTTTGGCGAACAGGCAGGGGCCGACGCTCATGCCTAGCTCCTTCAGGGCCAGCACACGCAGATGGCCATCCAGCACCAGGTACTCGGGCTTTTTACGGTCGGGCTGGATGACGGACAGCGGC
>Ga0172367_10009714_pt1 | contig 10504 bp, 12 predicted proteins | sample Lak10m_FD_114542 | JGI IMG/M metagenome (GOLD analysis project Ga0172367, IMG submission 114542) | Freshwater microbial communities from Kabuno Bay, South-Kivu, Congo - kab_022012_10m | ecosystem: Environmental > Aquatic > Freshwater > Lake | place: Democratic Republic of the Congo: South-Kivu...
CGCGCAGGCAGCGGCCGCGCTCATCATGGCCGGTTGGGAAGATCCGATTCGGCCACGCACCGCCGCGGCTCTGTTTATGGGCGCATCGTACGTTGGCAACCTCGCACGCGAAGGCGTTGAGGCCGGTGTTATTACGCCGGAGGAAAACGCGGCTGTGCAGGGTGTCGTTGAGCTTGCAATGCAGGTATGGAAATTTCATGCCTTGAATGGCACAATGAGCGACAACGCATAAGTCGGAGGACTGATGGCAACTAAGAAAGAAAAACCCATTCTCGAGCCGGTGCCGGTGGCAGAAGTGGTCGCTTCGTACAAATTCACCAAAGAAGACCGCGAAAAATCGCAAAAGACCCAAGCCAAGAACCGCGAGGACCAAAAGATCGCCCGCTTGGAGAACGCCGACGAATACCGTCGTCGACAGGACCAGATCGCCAAATTGGGCCTGACAAAGGTCGCTTCCGAGGTTGACCGCGACCAATTGCCAGCAATCGCCCTTTCAATTATTGCCGACCACGGCCTGCGTGTGTTGGGCGGCGAATGGGAAATTAAGACCGCTGAAGAAGCAACCAAGATCGGCAAGGTCTGGCACGACATCTTCCGTCTCGAAATGGGTGAGCCGACGACCATCTCGTCAAGCCAGGAGTCTGAAAGCCCCGACCAGCGGAAGAACCGCTTTGAGGAGTTGAAGCTTGAGGCGAAGCGTCGCGTGGAGGGCGGCCTTCGCGCCATTGCTGGCGACGCCGGATGAAATTTGCTTATGCTGACCCGCCGTATTTCGGTCAGGGCAAAATTCATTACTCAGCATTTCACCCAAACGCTGCGGACTACGATAGCAAACAGGCCCATTACGACCTCTTTGACCGTTTGATTTCTGAATATCCGGATGGTTGGGCTTTGTCGCTTAATCCAAAGGATCTTGTCTGGACCCTTCCGCTATTGCCTGAAACGGTGCGTGTTTGCGCATGGACTAAGACGTTTCATCAAATACGCACCAATGTCTCGGTGCAGTATTCTTGGGAGCCGGTAATTTTGTTCGGCGGCAGAGATATGCGGCATCGCAAACCTATGACAAGGGATTGGTTGGCGTGCAAAATCGCTATGCAAAAAGGCCTTCCAGGGGCGAAACCGAAAGAATTTTACGAATGGGTTCTAAACCTGTTGGGTTGGCAAAAAGGTGACCAGATAGACGACTTATTCCCCGGTACTGGCGGGTTGGCCGTTGTTGTGGAAAAAAGGGAAATGCAATTGTTTGAGGACGCCGGATGAGCATTACTGTCGACAAGACCCTCCTCCTGACGGACGAGGAGTTTGCGTCGCTGACCGCGGCCGAACAAGACGAATACTTACAACTTCTAGAAGAAGACCTTTCTGCCTGGTCGCTCGTCGGGAACGACCGGCAGTCGAGGGCCAACATCTTGCTCGACAAGGTGGATTGGCTCCTGTATGGGGGTGCGGCAGGTGGTGGGAAGTCGGAACTCATCACCTACCACGCCCATAATCTTTCGATGCGCTACCCCGGCCACCGCAGCCTGCTGATCCGTACCAGCCTGCCCGAACTGCGCCGGTCGCTCATCATTCGTACCCAGGTGCGCTACGCCCAGCTCAAAGCCAAGGCCCAGTTGCGCTCGGTGGACAACATGAAGGCGTGGTGGTACGAAAACGGGTCAATCATCGAATACGGCTACTGCGCCCGCGACGAGGACGTCGGCCAGTTCATGTCAGCTGAATACGACTTTGTGGCCTTCGATGAGGCAACGCAGTTCTCGCCGTATCAGATGCTAATGATCTCAGGCCGCCTCCGCACCAGCCGCAAAATGGCTTCCGTAGGTGTCCGCACCCACGTCATGTTTGCTACCAACCCAGGCGATAAAGGCCACCAGTTCCTGTATTCAATGCTGGTCACCCCAACCCACTACGGCAAGAACGCCGTTGTCTACGACGTCAGCGAAGGCTTCGAGAACCCGGACATCATTAACATCGTGCCGCTGCCAGACGATCTGGCCGAGCTTGAAAAGGTTGAGATTGACCACGACCCCGACAAACACCTGATTGTCGCATTTGTCCCGTCAACCGTTATCGACAACCCATTTATTGACCCGACGTACAAAAAACACCTTTCGATGCTGCCAGAGGTCGAGCGGCGGCAAAAGTTGCTCGGCGACTGGGATACCTTCTCGGGCCAGTATTTTGGCGAATTTAACCGCCAAATGCACGTTATTGAGCCGTTCGCAATACCAGAAACGTGGCAAAGGTTTAGAGCCATTGACTTCGGTACGGCCAACCCGTTCTGCTGTCTTTGGGGTGGTCTTGACCCGTCGGATGGCACCATGTACATCTACCGCGAGGCCTACCAGAAGAACCTGACGACTGCCGAGCAGGCGCGCCTTGTGAAGTCGATGAGCGTTGACGAACACGGCAAAGGCGAAAACATCTCAATCACGGTCATCGACCCGTCGACGTTCTCCAACGTCGCAGGCCTTGGCACTACGGTAGCGGCCCAGTACAACGCTCAGGGAGTCGTGGTTACTAAGGCCAAGAACGCTCGTATCGGTGGCTGGCAGAATATGCGCCGGTACATGATGGCCCACCCTGTCGATGGCAAGGTACGGCTTCAGATCTTTAATTCGTGCCAGAACCTTGTGCGCACCATCCCGCTGATGCGTCACGACCAATCGAACCCTGAAGACCTCGACAGCCGCGACGAAGACCATGCTGTCGATGCCTTGCGCTACCTGTTAGGGTGTAGACCATACGAACTCTCAAAGCGAGACAAAAAAAGGTACGAGCCGGGGGCTGAGGGCCGCGTGCAGAAATTCATGGAAAAGCTTGATCGTCAAGGCAAACGTCGGAACGTCTGGAGGTAACTGATGCTTGTCGTTCACCATTACAACTATCTGCCGGGGTGCTGCACGTTATGCAACAGCAGTAACCTGCCAGCTATTGACACGGGGTACGACCTCGACTGGCAAAACGCGCCAGACGATCCCAACCCGTCGGCCAACCGCCGTCTGTACATCTGCGCCGATTGCGCAATCACCTTGGCCGACATGGTTCGCGACGCCCGGGGCATCGAGCTGCGGCCCATCGACGCCTACAAGGTGCTTGAAGAACTGAGCCAAGGCCTGAGCGGCATGAACAAAGTCTTGAAGGACCGCGTCGACGAGCTCGAGAACACCATCGCGATTATCAAGGCCGTCAACACGACGCCGGTGATCCCGGCTGACACGGCCAGCAATGTCACCGACTTCAAGGTTGTCCCGCCACCGCGAGGCACAAATTGATCTGGCTGGCCCTAGTCGCCGCAGCCAACACTGCGCTCGCGGCATTTCTCGTCTACGAGAACCGCAAGTTGACCTACGCGGCCATCGCTCGTCACGCTGGGGAGATTGCGGCCATCGAGCGCGCACCACGCCGTCGCGGCAAGCCTGCTGAATCGGACACCGAAAAGACGTACCATGCCTGGCGTAACCCAATTGAAGGAGTAGGTCCGTGACATGGTCCCCGCCTGATCCGGCGAAAGTGTTAAACCTCTGGCGTGACGCCGATTCGTATTTGGTCAAAGAGCGTCGCGACTACTGGCTGAACGGCTCCTACTACCTGGGCCAGCAATGGATTTGGTGGGATTCGACCCGCACAATGGTGCAGGAACTTGATTACCGCACCGAAGCAGAGAAGGACTCGCGGATCACCGTCGACAAGTACGGCCCGCGACTGTCGTCCCTTCTTGCGCGCATGATGCGCTCCGAACTGGTCTTCGAGGTCCAGCCGCAGGGGACAGACGACTCCTCGATGCGCAAACAACGGCTTCAAGAGCAGTTGCTCATCGCAGAACAGCACGAACGCGACTGGGAGCTCGCGCGCGAAACCGCCCTTTTGCAGACTTTTTTTGGCGGGGCCGCTGCTGTTTGCGTTGATTGGGACCCCGAAATGGGCGACGACTACTACGTCGATATGCAGACCGGCGTTGCCATCCCTGATGGTGGCGTGCGTCTGACTCCGCTTGGCATCAACGAATTTACGATGGAACCAGGCACACAAGACCCCGCGGACGCTCGCTGGTGGATTCGCGCCACCAGCTTGCCGCCCGCACAGGTCAAAGAGCGTTACAACTTGGACTGGACACCGAGCCCTGACGCTGAGGCCGTGCTGACTTCACGCGCCCGCTCAATTCTCATGCGCCGCCCTGGCAACCAAGCACCACAGACCACGATGGTCTACGTCTACTACGAGCGTCCGACGCCATCAACCCCCGGCTGCATCGTTCACGTCGTGAACAACAAGGTCGTCTTGCAGGAAGATGGCTGGCCGTTCCCGTTCCCGCATCTCAACGTGGCCCTATTTCGCCAGAAGAAGATCCCGAACACTTGGGTCGGCCACACTTTGTGCACACCGGCCCGTGACGTGCAGTACGCCTACAACCGTGCGCGTTCGACAATCATGGAGCATATGCGCAAGGCCGCCAACGCGCGCCTGATGATTCCAGCGGGTTCCATCGACGACGCCGACATCATCACATCCGACCCAGGCGACACCCTCGAATACAACGCTGAACTGGGCGAGCCCCACTGGCAGACCGCGCCAGACGTGCCGCGCTGGATTAGCAACGAGGCTGCTGCGCTTGAAATGGAACTGGACGACATCTTCCATACCCACTCCGTTAGCCGCGGCCAAGCCCCCGGCGACCGCAACTCGGGCCTTGCCTTGTCGCTGCTTGCTGAAAAGGACGACACGCCGCTCGGGCCGATGGCCCGCGACCAGGCAAAGGGATGGGGCATCATTGCCCAAATGACCCTTATGCTGTATCGCATGAATGCGGAGGCCAGCGGTATGCAACGCAAGGCTACCATTATCAACGAATACGGGCAGCCGCTCGACATCTCATGGGGAGCACAAGACATTGATGAAAAGCCAAAAGTTGTTGTACCGCTGGACGCTACGAGTCCTCGTAGCAAGCTTGCTACTCAGTCGGTCATTACCTCTCTGGCGGACCGCTTCCCGCAGGCTTTCCAGAACATTGACCCGCTTGCTCTGGCAAAAATGCTGGACCTCCCCGACCCCAAGGGGTACCTCGCTCAGGTCGACCCTGATGCTTCTAAAGCTCAGTGGGAAAATGGCCTTCTTATGCAAGGCGTCCCAGTGGTCCCAGAAGACTTCGACCTCCACGACGTCCACATCAACATCCACAACCGCGAGCGCAAGTCCCCGGCATACGAACTTGCTGATCCTGCCGTCAAAGAAATTATTGATCTACACGTCATGGCCCACCAAAGAATGTTGATGGGCGATACCCAAGCAGCACTGAACGCACAGGCCATGATGATGCAGGCGCAGGGCCCGCCCGACGCACTTGCCGCGATGACCGCAGCCGGTGGCTTGTCAGGCCAGGCCGCGGAAGCCCTCGTCGGAGGCCAGCCAGGCTTCTCAAGCAATATCACCCAACCCACCGAGGCACCAGCCCCGACGGAACCACAAGCCACTACTGGAGGAATGGTATGAGCGAAACAGGAGACATTGGGGCGATTGAAAGTCTCGACTTCTCAAGCGAGATCGCGGCGGAGGCCCCGGTCGAAGCAGCAGGCGACGTCAACTGGGAAGAGCGGTACCGCGCAGAAGTGCAGGACCGCATTCGCGAACGCGAACGGTACAAGCCGATCAAGCAGGTCTTCGACCGTATGCACCCCGACGATGCTAACGCCGTGCAGCAGTTTGCTCAGGCCTGGGCCGCGGGCGACCAAGATGCCGCTATCCAGTGGATGGTCGACAACGCCAAAACCCTCGCTGGTGACAACTTCCAGCAGTACATCGCAGGCCAGCAGGCAGTCGTCAACAACGCTGTCGCCCAAGGCCAGGCAGCAGGCCTCACGCCCGAGGCCGTACAGCAACTCGTCCAACAGCAGATTGCCCTATTCCAGGAGCAGCAGCAAATAGCAGGCTTCGAAGTCGAGATTGACCAAACGATCCGCGACCTCGGTCTTCAGCCGGACACGCCGCTCGCCCATGCCGTCATCACCCAAGCACTCAACCGTGACGACCTCGACCTGCGCGCCGCATACAACGAGATGGAAAACCAAATTCTCCAGCAGGCGCAATCCATCGTTGAGCGTCGTCGTTCTGCTGGTAGCGCAATGCCAACGGCTGCGCCCAACGGAATGAACGGTGTGCCGATGAGCGGGTCGTCGCCACGCGACCGTGCGATGGCACGACTCGAACAGCAGGGCCTCTGACAGTCGTTGACAACCTGACGACGAGAACTACAATGACATCAAACGTGGTCGGATGGCCGCGTCAAATAATCTGCTAGTTCTACCCTCGGGGAACCGAGAGCGGCCAGCGGCGGGACGCCAAAAGCCGAAGAATGATCGCGGAAACACAATTCCCTTTCAATCACTCTCAACAAAGGACAATCAATGCCCGCATCACTTTCCACCGTTGATGCAATCCTGAAGGACGACTACAAGGATTACATCGACCAGCTCAACAACGCCTTGTTTCTCACCTCGCAGGTTGAAACTCGCAAAGACACCGTTGTCGGCCGTATCGCCCGCCACGCGATCCACCTCGGACGTTCGTCCGGCGTTGGTGCTCGCTCGGAAGGCGGCACGCTCCCGACGGCAGCAAACCAGGCTTACGCCACTGTCCCGGTCCCGGTTCGTTACGTTTACGGACGTATTCAGCTGAGCGGCCCGACGATCCGCCAGGCGGTCACCGACCGCGGCGCGTTCATCGACGCACTCGACGCCGAAATGCAGGGAATCCGCAACGACGCAATGAAGGACGTCAACCGTCAGCTTTGGGGCCAGTCAAACGGCGTTATCGCACAGTGCGGCACCACGACGACCTCAACGACCGTCGTGCTCGCCTCGACGACCGGCTCGGCAGCCCTCCGCCAGCTGTACAACGACGGCGGCATGGTTGTCGACATCGGCACCGTTGCAGCACCCACGACCGTCGCATCGGCCCGTACCGTCACCTCGGTTGACAACTCGGCCAAGACGATGGTCATCTCGGGCGCAACCATTTCGACCACCTCGAGCCACTTCGTGTTTCGCACGGGTGCCGGTGGTGCATCGAACAACAGCGGCGCACCTGGCGACGGCCAGATTGAACTCACCGGCGTGCAGACCATCGTGTCTGACTCAGCGGTGCTGCACACGATCAACCCGTCGACCCAGCCCAACTGGAAGGCATACGTCAACTCCAACAGCGGCACGAACCGCGCCGTTTCGGAGACGCTCATCACTGGCTCGATCATGAAGGGCCTTACCAACTCGGGCAAGAAGGTCAACCTGCTTGTGTCGGCTGAAGGTGTTCACATGAGCGTGGCGAACCTGTTCCTGTCGCTGAAGCGCAACATGGAGCAGACCGACCTCAAGGGCGGCTACGCCGGTATCCAGTACTTCGCTCCGTCGGTTTCCGGCAAGGGCGACGAGGGTCCGACGGTGCTCTACTGCGACTTCGACTGCCCGAGCAACAGCCTGTACGGCATCCACTCTGACTCCCTCGTCCTCCACCAGGTCGGCGACGGTTGGCAGTTCATGGACATGGACGGAGCGGTGATGAACCGCAAGCCCGACCTCGACGCCTACGAGGCCACGCTCTACAGCTACATGGAGCTCGCCTGCAAGCAGCGCAACACCCACTTCGTCATCAAGGATCTGACCGAGGTGTCGATCTAACATGGCGGCGTCGGTCAGCATCAACACTGGCCCGGAGGTCCCGGGGAACCGCAAGTTCGTGGTCGCGACAGTCACTTTTGACGCGTCGTACGCCACGGGTGGCGAGGCAATCTCGCTCGGTTCTCTGGGGCTCACACGCCTTGACTTCTTGTGGGCGGTCACCGACGACGGGTACGTTCCCGGTTGGGACGGTTCGACTACCGCACCGAAGATCAAGTTGTTCTGGGTTGACACAACCGTAGACGGAGCCCCGCTCGCCGAAGTCCCCTCGACCACTGACGTCTCTGCCGTCAGCGTCCAGGTCTTCGCGTTCGGAGCCTAAGAGCCTGGGCCTGGCAGCCTTAGGGAGCGTGCCAGGCCCAGTCCCTCACTCAAGGAGGAACATGATCGGGGCACCCGAGTACACGCAGTTCGCGGAGATTACTAGCGACGTCTACGACATCGCGACCCGCATCCGCGAAGGCGATGAATCGGGATGGCGGGGCGACCCGTCGGCCTCGCTCATGTTCAACCAATGGACCAACAAGTTCGAGGTCTGGATGGAAGACGGCATGAAACAGCCGTACATTGCAGCCACCTCTGACCGTTGCGACCACAGTCTCATTCTAAAGCTCATTGAAGGCGACTGGCAGAAAGGTCGCAAGTTGCTCGAGGAGATCCAGAAGAAGAACCGTGCCGCCCACTCGGCCCGCGTCTCGGAAAAAGAAGACAAGCGGCTAGAGATCGCCGACAAGCTTCACTGGGCCATCATCAAGGATGTCGGCCACCTCAACGGCGGCAACCGTCGCCACACCTCGTTCTACTCGAAAGGCAAGTAATGGCCACCTACTCCGCCAGCCAAGTCAAAACCATCACACTGGTCAGCGGCCAGGTTGACACCATTACCTTGAACGGCAGCGGGTCAACCCTGCGAGTCCAGACCGACTCAACGTCGGTGCCGGTGTTTTTCACCGTCGCACAGCCTGGCGGTACGCCCGCTACGCCGACCGACAAGGGCGACGACTGTTACGTCGCGATCAACTCGTACAGCATCTTCGATCTGCCGTGGAGCGGTAACGGGTGCGTTATCAAAGTCATCGCGACCGGCACACCTATCGTTTCTTTCGCGCTCATCGGCTAATCTGCGGTCATGCCCACGCCTGGCAAACTTGACCCAGAACTGAGCCTCGTACAGGGCGACACGACGACCCTCGTCTTTAGCCTTACCACCGACGGCGTCACCCCCATCGGGAACATCACGGGCTACGCCTACGCCATGCAACTGCGCACTACCCCGGGGGCGGCGTCAGCCTCGGCGACCCTCACCTGCTCGGTCACCGACGCAACCAACGCACAAGTCACCTGCGTCCTCACGGCTGCCGACGCAGCCGCGCTGACCGCGAACACCAGCTACTACTACGACTTGCAGCAGACGGACACGTCGAGCAAGAAGACCACCCTCATCTCTGGGATTACACAGCCACTGATTGCTGAAGTCACGAGGCCGTAATGGCGACCGAAGCCATTACCGTCATCATTCCGACGGACCCTGACATTCAGACGACTGTCGGGAACGCGCCCCAGCTCGTCACCACTGTCCAGCAGACCCAGATCCTCGCCGTCGTCACCGGCACGATGGGCCCGATTGGTGCTACAGGAGCTCAGGGCGCGACGGGCCCGCAGGGTTCTACTGGCCCTCAGGGCTCTCAAGGTGCCACTGGTGCGCAAGGTTCACAAGGTCCGCAAGGAGCGCAGGGTCCTCAGGGTCCTCAAGGTTTCCAAGGCAACACGGGGCCTCAAGGAGCAACCGGTGCACAAGGTGCGCAGGGAGCGACTGGTTCACAGGGTCCTCAGGGTAGCCAAGGCCCTCAGGGTGACGTTGGCCCTCAAGGTTTCCCGGGTGCTCAAGGTGCTCAAGGTTTTCAGGGTGCCCAGGGACCGCAAGGTGCACAAGGTGCGCAGGGCCCGCAGGGTGCACAGTGGACATGGGCAGGAACCTGGTCGTCAGGTACCACGTTTGCGTACAACGATGTCGTCTACTACAACGGCGGCTCGTATGTGTCGCTCAACTATTCAAACCTTAACAACCAGCCTGACATCTCGCCTAGTTGGTGGGGTCCTGTCGGTACGCAGGGTGCTCAGGGTGCTCAAGGTTCGCAGGGTCCACAAGGTTCACAAGGTCCACAAGGCGATGTAGGTCCACAAGGTTTCCAAGGTGCACAAGGAGCGCAAGGTCCGCAGGGTGCTCAAGGTCCGCAAGGTTCACAGACGCTTGACGGTTTGACTGACGTGACGATTACTGGCACACCCGCCAACGGGCAAGCTCTTGTCTACAGTACCGGTACTAGCCAGTGGATAAACTCAACTGTTTCAACCGACCCGATGAACGATTCGAAGTTCACGGCAATTATCACTTGTGACGTAGGCACATGAAAACTTGTACATCCTGCAAAGAAACGAAAAACGTCTCTGAGTTTTATAATCAGACAGCCTCAAAAGACGGTTTGCACCCGTATTGCAAATTGTGTTCATCCACCCGCAACGCCCGTAATTATCAGACCAAACGGGAGTATTACCGGGAACGTGGCAATGCCGCTAATCGTCGCTCGTACCAGGAAAACAAAGAGAAAAAACTTGCTCAAAATGCAATTTGGGCAGCAAAAAACAAAGACCGTGTGAAGGCAAGTCAGAAACGGTATGCAGAACGCCACCCAGAACAAGCGACCATCAAGCACCTTTTGCGCAGGGCTAGGAAATTGCAGAACGGCGTATTCACCGTTACGGCCAAAGACGTGCGTCGGATTATGAATCAGCCCTGCATTTATTGTGGCGAAGAGGCAGAGCACCTTGAC
>Ga0172367_10009715_pt1 | contig 10504 bp, 7 predicted proteins | sample Lak10m_FD_114542 | JGI IMG/M metagenome (GOLD analysis project Ga0172367, IMG submission 114542) | Freshwater microbial communities from Kabuno Bay, South-Kivu, Congo - kab_022012_10m | ecosystem: Environmental > Aquatic > Freshwater > Lake | place: Democratic Republic of the Congo: South-Kivu...
CCTGCCACCCAGCGCTGCGTTACAGTCCCTTGACGCAGCGCCACTGCGCCTGCGGGCCTGCGCCTTGCGCTGAGCGGCATGGACCTTTCATCATCCGACATTCCACGAGATTCGGTCCACTAGTTGCATCGCTTGGTGCGGTGGCGCGGACAGATGGGTGTGCGCTGGAAGCATGAATCTCCTCATCCTCTGTCAGCAACAGCAAAGTCAGGTCACGGGAAGCGCTTCGCTACACAAGCAGGGCGCGCACTTTCTCCTGCAACACCAGCGGATCCACGGGCTTCTGCACGAAGTCGTCCACGGGCAGCAGATCCTTGTCAATGCCGAAACTCAGGCCACTCACCCGGCTGACGCTGGTGAGCATGATGATGGGCGTGGTGACACCGCGGCCACGCAGGGCCTGGGCCAGCGCGAAGCCATCGTCGGGCTCGTCCATCATCACATCCAGGATCATCAAGTCGGGCTTCAGGCGCAGGGCGGCATCCAGCCCGGCCTGGTAGCTGTGCGCGGCGTCCACCTGATGGCCGTCCAACTCCAGCATCACGCGGCCGGCCTCCACGATATCCAGGTCGTCATCCACAATCAAAATGCGTGCCATGGGGGCATCTCCTCTTGAACAGGCGCGGGGATCCTCCACCGGAGGACCCCCCTGATGGCCCGCCCAAGATAAGGGATGTTGAAAAATTCACAAATCAAGGCCCTCCAAGGCTGAATGGCGGAGCGTTCTCTTTGCTATGATTGGACATCCCGCCTGCGGAAGCCTTCAGGAACATGAGGCGCCGCAAAGCTGGGCGGGCAATCCTTCGACCGACACCAGCCTTCCACCGCATGCATCACGCCCTCTGCGGTCGGCCTGAACACGGCAGGCAGGCGATCGCACGAAGCCCATCGCGAGAGAGTTCATGAGTGATCCCGAGGCCGTTGAGGCCACGCCCGAAATGTCCGCCGAAGCGTCTGCCGCGGCGGAGAACGCCACGGAGAGCGAAGCGCGTTTCACTTTCGACGATCTGCCCGAGCGCTATCTGCAGCGCGTGCAGGCACTGGGTTGGAAGAAGCCCATGGATGTGCAGGCCCGCGCCATTCCCCTCATCCGCACCGGCCACGACCTGATCACCCAGAGCCGCACCGGAAGCGGCAAGACGGGGGCCTTCCTTCTGCCCCTGCTGCTGGAGCTGGACGAGAACCTGGCCGAGTGCCAGGCCTTGATCCTGGTGCCCACGCGCGAACTGGCCATCCAGGTGCACGCCGAACTGCTGCGCCTGACAGAGGGCCTCACCGTGCGCCACGCCCTGCTCTACGGCGGCGTGGCCTACGGCAAGCAGCTCAGGGACCTTGAGAACAAGGCGCAGATCGTCATCGGCACACCGGGCCGCGTGCTGGACCACCTGGATCGCGGCACCTTCAGCGCCGGCCATGTGCGCTACCTGGTGCTGGACGAGGCCGACGAGATGTTGTCCATGGGCTTCTATCCCGCCATGCGCAAGGTGCGCCGCTGGCTGCCACCCAAGCGCCAGAGCCTGATGTTCAGCGCCACCATGCCCCGCGCCGTGCTCAACCTGTCCAAGGAGTTCCTGCACCACCCGCAGTTCCTCTCCCTGAGCGGGGACAATGTGGGCGTGGAGACGCTCACCCACGAGTACTATGTGGTGGACCCCATGGACAAGGACCGCAGCCTGGTGCGCATCATCGAGATGGAGAACCCAACCAACGCGCTCATCTTCTGCAACCGCAAGTCTGAAGTGGAATACCTCTTCCAGTTCCTGCAGAACGCGGGCTACGATGTGGACCGCATCTCCGGCGACCTGAGCCAGAGCGCCCGCGAGAAGGTGATGGGCCTCATCCGCGAGCACAAGGTGCGCTACCTCATCGCCACCGATGTGGCCGCCCGGGGCATCGACATCAAGGACCTGGACATCGTCTTCCAGTACGATGTGCCCCAGGACCTGGAGATCTATGTGCACCGCGCCGGCCGCACGGCCAGGGCGGGCAAGAGTGGTCGCTGCATCACCATGGTCACCTACCGCGACGAACTTCCCCTGCGCGAGATCCAGGGCAAGTTCAAGATCCCCCTGCAGCGGCGGGAGCTGCCGGATCTGGAGGCCGTCAGCCAGCGCGTGTGCGAGCGCACCACCGTGCTCCTGGAAGAACAGTTGCGCGACGCCGGCAGCGTGATGAACGAGCGCATCGACCGCTTCACGCCCCTGGCGGAGGAATTGGCCCAGAGCGATGAGGGGCGGCGCATCCTGGCCCTGCTGCTGGACGACTTCTACCACCGCAGCCTGCACTTGCCGCCCAAGCTGCCGGAGGAAAAGATCCGCTTTGAGGAGATCCAGGACGCCCCCGGTCGGGATCGCAGCCGGGACCGCGACCGCAACCGGGATCGTGGGGAACGGCCGCCGCGCCAGCGCACAGAGGGCCGGAGCGAGCGTCAGGAGGCGGGCACCACCGATGTCGTGGCTCCTGTGCCCGCCGAAGGAGAGGCGCGCGAGGGTGGCGACGCCGGCGCACGCAAGCCCCGCCGCAAGCGCGGCCGGGGGCGCAGGCCGGAAGGCGCGCCCGAGGGTGCTGCCCCTGTGACGACGGAAGGCGGCGAGTAGCGTTCGCGCTGTCGTACGCGACCACGCCACTTTCCCGGGGAAGGGGCGGGGCTGACAGATTTCCAGCACGCAAGACGCACAAAGGGCCCGCGCGGGCCCTTTGTCGTGGCGGGAGTGGGCGCGTGGATTCCGACCTTCTTTCAGCGTGAGAGGGAGACAAGGCATGGCACGGGACGGGTGCTTTCAATTGACGCCAGAGCAGGAGGCGGTGGTGGCCGCCCAGCGCGGACCCGTGCTGGTGCTGGCGCCCGTGGGCAGCGGCAAGACGCGCGTGATGGCGGATCGCCTGGCCCGCGCCGTGCGGGAAGGCATGGCTCCGGCGCGCTGCCTCAGCCTCACATTCACCAACCGGGCGGCACGGGAGCTGCGAGAGCGGGTGGCCGGGTTGGACGATCAGGCCGCCACGGCGCCGGTGCTGACCTTTCACGCCTTCTGCGCCCAGCTCCTGCGCGAAGAGTGCGAAGCGGCGGGCCTGCCGGCGGACTTCAGCATCCTCGACGAAGTGGACAGCCTGCAGCAGCTGGAGCGCGCGCGGCCCGGCGCGGTGGATCCCCAGTTGCGGGCGGCGGACTTCCACCAAAGCCTGGGCCGTCGCCTCTCGGCCCTTGCGCCGGAGGCCTGCACCGTGGGCGCCATCTCCGCCGACGCGCTGAAGGGGTTGGACGGCGACCGCCGCGCCTGGCTGGGTGCCTATCTGCTCAGCATGAAACAGAGCGCCTGTCTGGATTTCACCCTGCTGGTGCACCAGGCGCGGGCGCTGCTGGCCCAGGTGCCGGAGGTGCGCGCGCGCTGGTCGGCCCGCTATCACTGGGTGCAGGTGGACGAGGTGCAGGACACGCACCTCTCCGAGTGGAGCCTGATCGAGGTGCTGGTGCGCGACCACGGGAACCTGGCCTTCTTCGGCGATTTGGACCAGACCATCTACGGCTGGCGAGGTTCGCGGCCGGACGGCTTGCTCGAGGCCTTCCGCGCCGCCCTGGGCGAGCCCCTCGTCTTCACCTTGAGCCAGAACCACCGGGGCACGCGGGCCATGCTGGAGCTGGCCGGCCATGTGGCGGCGGGCCTGCCCACGCGTCACACCACTCTCAGCCCTGCCCCGTCCTTGCCCGAGGGCGAGGCCGTGCGCTGGCTGCTGGGGGGAAATCCCGAGAGCGCGGCGCGACTTGTGGCGCGGGATGTGGTGGCCCGGGGTGGTCGGCAGGGCGGCTGCGCCGTGCTGGCCCGGGGCGCGGCCATCTGCCGCCAGGTGGCGGCCGAGCTGGAGAAGGAGGGGCTGACGCCCTTGCTGGAGGAGGATCTGCGCCTGGCCCGCCGCCCGGAGGTGAAAGCCCTGCTGGCGCCGCTGCGTCTCATCGCCAACCGCGAGGATGTGGGCGCTTTGCGCCACTGGCTGGGTTGGGGCGGCCCCCACCACGAGATCATCCGCTGTTTGCGGCGCATTCAGCCCCACGCCAGGGATTGCCACCTGCGCCTGACGGATCTGGTGAGCGGCGATGGCCTGCGCAGGGGCGATCCTTTCGCTGAGCTGCTGGAGGCCTGGGAAGGCAGCCACCATGTGGTGCTGGATGTGGAGACCACGGGCCTGGAGGCCCACCGCGACGAGGTGGTGGAAATCGCCTGCCAGCGCTGGGCGCGCAATGTGGAGCTGGATCGCCTGCACTTGCTGTTGAAACCCACGCGGGCCCTGGGCGAGAGCGCCGCCGTACATGGCCTGGACGAAGCCCTGTTGCGGCGGGAGGGCCGGGAGCCCGCCCTGGCGCTGGCGGAGCTGGCGGAATTCCTGGGAACTTCCCTGGTGGTGGGGCACAATGTGGGTTTCGACCTGGGCATGCTGGCGGCCCACGCCGCCCGCCTGGGAGTGCGCCTGCCCCGGCCCGCCCACGGCGACACCCTGCGTCTGGCGCGTCGCGTGCTGGGCACGGGCTCCCTCAAACTGTCGGATCTGGCCCAGCGCCTGGGCCTGCGCCATCAGCCCACCCACCGCGCCATGGACGATGTCAGCGCCACCCAGGCCTTGCTGGAGCACCTCATGCCGGCCCTGCAGGAGAGCCGGGAGGATCGCCGGGATCTGGTGGCGCTGGCAGAGGAGCCCTTTGCCCCCTGGGCAGCGGCGCTGGACAAATTGCGCACCCTGGCCGACACCCTGCGCCCGGCGGAGCTGATCCTGCTGGCATCACGGGAGGAGTGGTACCTGCGCGGCCTGCGCGGCGACGGTTCTTCCCGCGCCGTGGAGCGTCTGGTGCGCTGGGCGCGGCAGCTGGACGAGCAGGGCCTGGCCGAGCTCCCTCCGCGGGCGGCCCTGGCGGCGATCCTGGAACAGGCGGCGCTGGCAAGGCCCACGGATCTGATGGAGGATGGCGCGGTGCCCGTGCTCACCATCCACGCCGCCAAGGGCATGGAATTCGATCAGGTGTGGCTGGCGGGACTTTGCCAGGGCATCCTGCCAGACTTCCGCAACCAGCAGGGCGAGAGCCTGGCCGAGGAGCGCCGCGTGTGCTATGTGGCCCTCACCCGGGCTCGTCGCACCCTGTGCTGCGTGGCCTGGCGGGAGGACGCCCGTGGCCGGCCGGTGGGCTGGAGTGAGTTTGTGAAGGGAGTGGCCCCCGATGCCTCGTGATGCCCAGGTGCTGGTGGTGGGCGCTGGTCCCGCCGGAGCCACCGCCGCCTGCCTTTTGGCGCGGGCGGGCGTGGAGGTGCTCCTGCTTGACAAGCGCGTCTTTCCCCGGGACAAGCTCTGCGGGGGTTTTCTCGCCGCGCGCAGCGTGAACCTGCTGGAAGAGCTGCACGGAGCACGGAACTGCCTTCCCTTGTTTCACACCAGCGAGGATCGCTTCCAGATCTGGCACGGCGGACGGCAGCTGGTGGATCGCCACTTGGGCGACCGCATGGCCTTTGTGCAGCGCCTGGAGATGGATCACTTCCTGGTGAGACAGGCCCAGGCGGCGGGAGTCCGCTTGCTGGAGGGCGCAGAGGCCGTGGAACTTGTGGAGGGCCACAGGCCGGGTGAAGGCGGCGTCAGGGTGCGCCTGCGCGACGGTGGGGAGCTGCGATCCTCCCTCCTGGTGGTGGCGGACGGCGCCCAGTCCCGACTGCTTCGACAGCTCCAGCCTCGGCTCCGACCGGGAGGCGTGGCCATGGAGCTGCACCTTCCCGCCACCGTGGAGGAGCCACCCCGGCTGGATTTCGGCCTCTTCCCCTGGGGCTATGGCTGGCGCTTTCCCAAGCGCGGATGCGAGACGGTGGGCGTGGCCTTGTGGGGACGCCACACCGCTGGATGCCGGAAACATCTGAAGGATTATCTGGCCCTCCTGGGTCTGCCCGAGGCACCGGCCATGGGCTGGTCGCTGCCCGACCGCTGCCTGCCCCGTCTGACCATGGGGCGCGTGCTCTTCGCCGGCGACGCGGCGGGCTTGTGTGAACCCATCTCCGGCGAGGGCATCTACTACGCCCTGCGCTCGGGGGAGCGGGCATCGCAGGCCTTGCTGGAGGCGCCTGACGGTGGGCTGGCCCTGGCCCGCGCCTACCAGCGGGGCACGGCCCACATGCGTTCGCAGATGCGCGCCTCGCGGATCTTTCGCCCCATCTTTCACGCCCGCCCCGTGCAGGAGCGCCTGCTGCGCGCTTTCTGCCAGCTGCCGGAGCTGCGCCAGGTGGAGTGGACGGACATCTTCCGCGTGGCGGCAAGGAACCTGCTGCTGCCGGGATCCTAGTGGACCGCATCCCGTGATCTGACGGATGCCCTTTGCTGACGCTTGGGAGTTCGCGCTGCAGGCGCGCAGTGCGACGCGCCTCCGCGGCGCATCGCATGACTCAGGAGAGCTGGTCCACTGGCTGCTCGCCCTTGCGCGGAGTGAGGATGGGGGGATCGGCCGCGTTCGCCACATCGAAAAAGGGCCGACGCTCTTTTCGAGGCCGGCCCTTGCTTGTGTCGGGATGGATGGGGGAGCCTATTTGCGGGGCAGGCCCCACAGGTGGGTGAGGGTGCGCTCCAGCTCGGCCCCCAGCAGCGCGGGATCATTGGTCTTCTCGGGCATGTTGTCGAAGACCGTGTAGGGCACCTGGAAGTCGCGCACCTGCACATAGCTGGGGTCTGCGGCCTCGATGGCTTCCCAGTCGTTCACCTTGTAGTAGAACTCCATCTTTTCGTCGGGCAGGCTGTGGTAGAGGATGCTGTCCTCCTGCCCCGGCCGGGCGCGACGACGGTTCTTGCGCACGCTCTCCTCGTAGGGGACCTTGATGTACATGATGCGCGAACGACGCAGCACATCGTCGGAGAGGTAGCTGAAGGCTTCGCGGAAGCCGTTCTCGCCGCCCCGGGCGAACTCGATGAGGGCCGTGTGCGTGTCGTGGTAGTTGGGGTTGTAGGCCAGCTTCTTGGCGTACTCCAGGTTGATGCGCTCCAGGAACATGTTCCACACGAAGTGGTCGTTGAAGTAGTAGCGCTCGTCGCTGAACTTGCGCTCCTTGCCGTGCTTGGTGTAGATGTTGTCGATCTCGAAGCACTCCCACACGAAGACGAAGTCGTCGATCTCCTCGAAGGGGCCGATGTGGAAGCGCTCAGCGCGCTCGGCGTCCGGCGTCTTCTTCAGGTAGTCGATGACCTCGCTCTTGCCCGCGGCGGGGCGGCCGATGATGATGAGGTTCTCAAACAGGTTCGCAGCCATCTTTCGCTCCAATTGAACACACACAGCTCCGTGATCACCACGGGGATTACTTCTCTTCGAACAACTAGTGCCCGCCACCACCCTTCTTCGCTCCGGGGTAGGCGTGCCAGACGCGGGTCGCCAGGTAAAGCCCCAGTGCCGCGACGGGAATCATGGCCAGGGGCCAGGGCCGCCAGTTGACGGGATCCGTGGCCGGGCCGATGAGCCGGCCATCGGGATCCAGCTGCTGCTGGGGCAGGATGGCAGCGTAGGTGAAGCTCATCACCGCCGTGCCCAGGTAGACGAAACCGTCGATGATGCCCACCGCCACGCCCACATTGCGCGTGCCGCCGAAATCCATGCTGGCGGTGCCGCTGAGCATGCCGTGCACGCCAATCACCGCCATGGACATGACGATCACCATCAGGCCCACGGCGGGGGAGACATAGAAGAAGCTGAGGGCGGCGGCGCCCGCCAGCATCACGGCGTAGAGCAGCACGGCCACAGGCCCGCGCCGGCTGCCGAAGACATGGTCGGAGATGGTGCCCGCCACCACGCCGCCCAGGATGCCCGCGATGCACAGCAGCAGGCCCCAATTCTCGTAGACGAAGCCGTCCTTCAGGTGCAGCACGCCGTCGGTCTGCTTGGCGAAAGTGCGGAACCACTGCATGATGGCCTGGCGCAGGAAGCCCGAGCAGAACTCGATGACGGCGATGGTCATCACCACCGGGTTGCGCAGCATGAGAGCGAAGACCTGCACGGCGCCCAGGCGCGGGCCCGTGTCGCCGCTGGAGGCGTCGCCCGTGTCGAAATCGCGCTGGCCGGCTTCGCCCGGTGTGTCGCGCACATAGAGGACATCGATGAGCCAGAAGATGCCCAGCAGCACCGCGGGCACGAAGAAGACCCACGCCAGTCCGCGGGTAGGATCCGCCTCCGTGGCAAGCCCCTTGAGGATGAGGGTGCTCCAGTCGAAGGCGAAGTAGATGCCCAGGCTGATGAGGATGCCGAAGATGGCGCCGAAGACGCCGCGCTCGCGCACATGGAACCAGGCGGCGTTCACTTTCACGATGGCCACGGCGCCGAAGCTCTGAAAGTACATGTTGACGCCGTAGAGGGCGGCGAAGAGCGGAATGAAGTTGGCGGCGATCCACTCCCGGCCCGGCCCGTCGTGGAGCAGGCTCAATGTCGCCAGCCCCATGGCCAGGTTGGCGACCAGCGCGCCCAGGGCGCCGGCCAGGATGGAGAAGCGCCCGCCAAGTTTGTCCGTCAAGGGCCCGTTGATGATGAAGGAGAAGCCGTAGACGATGGTGCCCACGCCGAAGATGAAGCCGAAGTCGGCATTGCCCATGAGGGCCTGGCCGCCGGCGCCCACAATGTCACCGAAGGCGTGCTTGCTCACCTCCAGGTTGTAGCGGCCCATGTAGAGGAAGGCGTAGGTGAGGCCCAGGGGCAGCCAGTTCAGCACGCGCCGGCGCCGATAGTCGGCGGAGTGGCCCACCTCGATCTTGGGAAGGCGCATGAAGACCACCACCACGGCGGCGAGCAGCAGGGTGATGGGCAGGAGGTTGGTCAACCAGGCAGGCATGGGACCTCGCGACTTTGGGGAATGATCAGTTCTCGCGCACCTGGCGTCCGCCCGTGGGGACGGTCACCTGGGGATGGGCCTCGATCCAGTCGCACATGGCCTGGAAGAGAGTGCCGCCCCGGCTTTCGTGGGTGGCGGGGGTGAAGCCCATGTACTTTTCCGCCAGGCCCAGCACATAGTCCACCGTGGCCAGTTGGTAGCGGGCGGCGGGGTCGATGGGCCTGCCGTCCACCAGGGCCTCCGTCAGCTCGGCGCCATTGGGCGTGTCGCGGAAGCGGCAGCTGGCGCCGGAGATCTGCAGCACGCCCTGGCTCTCGCGCAGACCGGCCTCGGCGTTGGTGCGCAGCAGGGTGCGCAGCTCCTCGCCCGAGCACTCCACCAACACCACCGTGTTCTGGAAGGGCAGGATCTGCTTGATGTCCAGACGCGTGACGGGCCCGGCGTCCAGGTCCGTGCGCAGGCCGCCGCTGTTCAGCACCGCCACATGGGCACCGGTGAGGCCGCGCAGGGCGTCGCACATCCAGTCGCCCAGCGGACTTTCGTGGAAGTAGTCCCGACCCAGCCGGGCGGGCGCGTCGCCGATGACGCGGGCGTACACCTCGTCGATGCGCGCCTTGTGTTCGGCCACTTGTGTCACCAGTTCCTCGTCGGGGCTCTTCACATCGCGCTCGAAGAGGGAGACGAGGCCCCCTTTGTGGGAAAGCACCCGGTCGTTCTCCACCAGCAGGTCGATGCGCCCCAGGTCCCGGGCGTAGCTGCCGGCCTGGGCGATGATCACGCCGTTCACCACCCGCGGCGTCTTCAGGCGCGAGTGGGAGTGTCCACCGATGATGAGGTCCGCGCCCTCCACCTTCGTGGCCAGCAGACTGTCTTCCTTCCAACCTTGATGGGTGAGGAGGAGAATGACATCCGTCTGCGGATCCAGTTCGGCGATGGCCTGGCGCGCGGTGGCGGCCACGGGCTGCACGGAGAAGCCGTCCATGGTCTCCTTGCTGATCTCCTTGGCCAGATCGTCCAGGATGAGCCCCACCACGCCCACCTTCACGCCACCCTTGTCGAAGATCATCCAGGGCGCGTCGGCCACCAGCTGGTCGTGCTGTCTGAGGTTGGCGCTGAGCACAGGGAAGGTCGCCAGGTCCACCAGGCCGTGCAGGGCCTCCACCCCATTGTCGAAGTCGTGGTTGCCAATGGTGGAGGCGTCGAAGCCCACCTTGTTCATCATGGCCATGAAGGCGCCGCCCATGATGCCTTCTTCCACCACCTCGGACAGCGGCGTGCCCGTGAGCCAGTCGCCAGCGTCCAGCACCAGGGTGGAGGCCGCCTGGGGCGCTTTCTCCCGCGCCACGGCATCCTGCAGGGCCACCATGCCGCCAGTGAGGGGCTTGGGGTCCTCCTTGCTCCACTCCGCCGTCTCCGGCAGGAAGTGGGTGTGGATGTCGTTCACATGAAGGATGGTGAGGGGCTTGGGCTGGGCGCAGGCGGCTTGCAGCAGGGCCATGCCGAGCAGGGCGGAAAGAGTGAAGGGGCGGTGCCGCATGGAAGGGCGCTCCTGACAGTGGATGTTGCCAGCAATATAGGGTGAGGGAGGGCCGGGGCCATGAGGGCCGGGTCAGGCCCGGCGGCTTCAGGGACGCCTGGCCCTGGTTCGGCAGTCCGCTGAGGCAGCACGGGGTCCGCCA
>Ga0172367_10009717_pt1 | contig 10503 bp, 6 predicted proteins | sample Lak10m_FD_114542 | JGI IMG/M metagenome (GOLD analysis project Ga0172367, IMG submission 114542) | Freshwater microbial communities from Kabuno Bay, South-Kivu, Congo - kab_022012_10m | ecosystem: Environmental > Aquatic > Freshwater > Lake | place: Democratic Republic of the Congo: South-Kivu...
CGCGGCGATCTCCTTGGCCAGCGAGAGGATCGAGACGTCCCGGACGAGGTCGGCGAAGACGAGGTCGGGGATCCCCGACTGGCGGACGCCCGCGAAGTCGCCCGGACCGCGGATATTGAGGTCTTCCTCCGCGATCCGGAATCCGTCGACCGTTTTCTCCATGACGGCCAGTCGCGCGGTCGCTTCCTCTCCACGCTCCCCTGCCGTCATCAGGAAGCAGTACGACGGGCGTGTTCCGCGCCCGACCCTTCCCCGAAGCTGGTGTAGCTGCGACAGGCCGAACCGCTCGGCGTGCTCGACGACCATCACGGTGGCCTCAGGGACGTCGACGCCGACCTCGACTACCGTGGTCGAGACGAGCAACTGAAGGCCGCCGTCCTTGAACCGCCCCATCGTCTCTTCCTTCTCCGCCGCCTTCATCCGGCCGTGCAGGAGCCCGACCCCAACTCCCGGGAACGCTTCCCGGAGCCGCTCGGCGGTGCGCACGGCGTCCCGCAGGGCGATCTTTTCAGATTCCTCCACCAGCGGAAGGACGACGTACGCCCTGCCGCCCCGCGATATCTCCCTGCGGATCTCCTCGAACACCTTCCGTCGGCCTTCTTCCGTGACGACCTTCGTGCGGACGGGGATCCTCCCGCGCGGCATCTCGTCGAGCACCGAGACGTCGAGGTCGCCGTAAAGGGTTATGGCGAGCGTCCGCGGGATCGGCGTGGCGGTCATGACGAGCAGGTGCGGGGACGTTTTCCCTTTCCTGCGGAGCGAGGCTCGCTGGAGCACTCCGAACCGGTGCTGCTCGTCGATGACGCCCAAGGCGAGGTTGCGGAACGCGACGCTCTCCTGGATCAGGGCGTGCGTCCCCACAACGATGTCCGCCTCCCCGTCGCGTATCCGTTTCCTCGCCGCCTCGCGCTCCCTGGGCGGCAGCGCTGCGGAAAGGAGCGCGACCCGGACCGGGAGTCCGGCCGACTGTTCCACAAACCTCCGGTAATGCTGCTCCGCGAGGATCTCCGTGGGCGCCATAATCGCGGTCTGCACGCCGTGCCGCCAGGCCACCATCGCGGCGATCCAGGCGACGATCGTCTTGCCGCTGCCCACGTCCCCCTGCAGGAGCCGGTGCATCGGGTGCGGCTTACCCAGATCCCTCAAAATCTCGTTGACCACGCGCCGCTGGGCGCCTGTCAGATCGAACGGGAGCCGCCTCTTGATCTCGTCGACGATCCCGCGGTCCCACGGAAGCGGAACCGCATCCTCGCGCTCGGTTCCCGCCCGACGCAGGGCAAGCGCCCACTGGAGGGCGAAAAGCTCGCCGAAGATCAGTCGCCGCTGCTGGGGGGAGGAGAATTCCCGGAAGCGCGCCGCATCGGCGTCGTCGTGTGGAAAGTGGATGGAGGCGATCGACTCCTGGAGGGGCGGGACCCCGGCCCGCTCGAGGATTCCGGCGGGGAAACACTCGATTTCGAGCGAGGCGTGCCGTTGTACCACCTCCCACTGAATTTTTCGGAGCACCCGGGGCGGAATCCCTTCCACCTCCGGATAGACGGGGACGATCCGGCCGGTGTGGACCGGGTCGGCCGCTTCCTCGTCGGCGAGGATCTCCGGGTGGTGCATCTCGGGGAAAAAGCGGAACCGGCGCACGGATCCGCAGAGCGTCACCGACTCCCCGACGCGGAACCGGTCGGCGAGGGATGGATGGAAGCGGAACCATTTCACGGAGAGGCGACCGGTCCCGTCGGATATCACGACCTCAAGGAGCCGGGTCGGGCCGAACCGATTCCCTCCGCCCTGCACGGAAAGAATCTTGCCGCGGACGGGCACGGTCTCCCCTTCCTTGAGGCCACGGATGGGCACCAACCTGCGACGGTCTTCGTAATCCTTCGGGAAGAGGTAGAGGGCGTCGTGCGGTGTGCGAATCCCCCGGGCGGCGAGCTTTTCCGCAAGGCGGGGTCCAACCCCCTTGACGAACTGGATGGGATACGGCGTGGTCACCGCGCCCCTGGGCCGGTATTGCGCGGGATCCCGTGGTACTCCTGGAGGCTCCGGACGGACAGATCGTCCGCGATCAGGTTCGAAATCGCAAGGGAGACGGCCCGCGCGGCGGCGAGGGTGGTGAAGTACGGGACGCCGTAGACGAGGGAGGCGCGCCGTATGTAGTAGGAGTCCGCCTTCGACTGCGCCCCGAGCGGAGTGTTGATCACCAGGGCGATCTCGCCGTTCCGGATGAGATCCGCCACGTGGGGACGTCCTTCGTTCACCTTCCGCACCGTGTCGCATGGGATCCCGTGCGCCGACAGGAACGTCGCCGTTCCGCGGGTGGCGACAAACGAGAACCCGCACCGCATCAGCCGTTCCGCCGCGGCGAGAACCCCTTCCTTGTCCTCGTCCCGCACGCTGACGAACACCTTGCCGGAACGGGGCAGGATCATCCCGGCGCCGATCTGCGCCTTGGCGAAGGCGGTGCCGAACGTCCTGTCGATCCCCATCACCTCGCCCGTCGATTTCATCTCCGGGCCGAGCAGCGTGTCGACGTCGGGGAACTTGATGAAGGGGAAGACCGCCTCCTTGACGCAGACGTGTGCAGGCACGACTTCCGACGTGAATCCGAGGTCGGCCAGCTTCCGCCCCGCCATGACCTTCGCGGCGAGTTTGGCCAACGGCACGCCGATCGACTTGCTGACGAACGGAATGGTGCGGGAAGCCCGCGGGTTGACCTCGAGGATGAATATCCTGCCGCGCTGGATGGCGAACTGGACGTTCATCAGGCCGATGACCGATAGTTCGGTGGCCAGCGCCTTCGTCTGCCGGGCGATCTCGGCGATCGTCTCGCGGGAGATGGAGTGCGGTGGGAGCGAGCAGGCGGAATCCCCCGAATGGACGCCGGCTTCCTCGATGTGCTCCATGATCCCGCCGACCACCACCGTTTCCCCGTCGGAGATCGCGTCCACGTCGATCTCGATGGCGTCCTCGAGGAACCGGTCGACCAGGACCGGCTTCGCCTCGGAAGCGGAGACGGCCTCCGTGAGGTACCTGCGAAGGCCTTCCTCGTCGTGGACGATTTCCATGGCCCGCCCGCCGAGGACGTAGGACGGCCGAAGCAGCACGGGGTAGCCGATCCGGGCGGCGATCTCGACCGCGTCGTGGGTGGAGCGCGCTATCCCGTTCGGCGGCTGGGAGAGCCCCAGGTGGTTCAGCATCTCCGCGAACCGCTCGCGGTCTTCCGCCCGGTCGATGCTTTCGGGCGAGGTTCCCAGAATCCTGACCCCCGCCTTTTCGAGGGGGACTGCGAGCTTCAAGGGGGTCTGGCCACCGAACTGCACGATCACGCCGACAGGGTTCTCCTCCTCGATGATGGCGAGTACGTCCTCCTTCGTCAGGGGCTCGAAGTAAAGGCGGTCGGACGAGTCGTAGTCGGTGGAGACGGTCTCGGGGTTGCAGTTGACCATGATCGTCTCGAACCCTTCCTCCCGAAGCGCGAAGACCCCGTGGACGCAGCAGTAGTCGAACTCGATCCCTTGCCCGATCCTGTTCGGGCCGCCGCCGAGGATCACGATCTTCTTCCGGTCGGTCGGCTTCCCCTCCCCCTCCCGCTCGTACGTCGAGTACATGTAAGGGGTGTGCGCCTCGAACTCGGCCCCGCACGTGTCGACTCGCTTGAACACCGCCCGCGCTCCGGCGGCGTAACGGATCCCGCGAACGTCGTCCTCGCCGACCCCGAGCAGCTTCGAGAGCCGTCGATCGGAGAAGCCGTTCCCTTTCATACGGCGCAGGAAAGATCCGAAAGCGGCCGGATCCTTTCCCGCATCGTCCCGGAACGCCGGCGCCGCCGCGCGGATACCGTCCTCCATGTCGATGATCTGCCGGATGTTCTCGAGGAACCACGGGTCGATCCCCGTGCAATCCTGGATCTCCGGGACGGTCCAGCCGTCGCGAAAAGCCTCCCCGAGATAGTAAAGGCGGAGGGAGTTCGGCTTGCGCAATCTATCGGCGATCGTCTTGCGCCGTGCCGCCGGGGCCGGTGGCGCAGCGGGATCGAACATCTCCTCGAAGCCGTAGACGCCGTTCTCCAGCGAACGGATGGCCTTCTGCAGAGACTCCTTGAATGTGCGGCCGATCGCCATCACCTCCCCCACCGATTTCATCTGCGTGCCCAGCACGTCCTCGGTCTGGGGGAACTTCTCGAACGTGAACCGGGGTATCTTCGTCACGACGTAGTCGATCGTCGGTTCGAAGGATGCGGGGGTCTCCCTCGTGATGTCGTTCCGGATCTCGTCGAGGGTGTACCCGACGGCGAGCTTGGCCGCGATCTTCGCGATGGGGAACCCGGTGGCCTTGGACGCCAGCGCCGAGGAGCGGGAAACGCGCGGGTTCATCTCGATGATCACCATCTCGCCGTTCTCCGGGTTGACGGCGAACTGGATGTTGCTCCCGCCGGTGTCGACCCCGATCTCGCGGATGATGCGCAACGACGCGTCGCGCATGATCTGGTACTCCTTGTCGGTCAGCGTCTGCGCCGGAGCCACTGTTATGGAGTCGCCGGTGTGCACCCCCATCGGATCGAGGTTTTCGATCGAACAGACGATCACCACGTTGTCGGCGAGGTCGCGCATCACCTCGAGCTCGAACTCCTTCCAGCCGATGACCGACTGCTCGATGAGGACGGTGCGTTTCGGAGAGGCGTCGAGCGCCCAGCGGACCGCCTCCTCGTACTCTTCCCGGTTCCAGGCGACCCCGGCGCCGGTCCCACCGAGCGTGAACGATGGGCGGATGATCGCCGGGTAGCCGATGTCGGGTATGACCTGCAGGGCCTCCTCCATGGAGCGGATGTACCCGGACCGGGGAACCGTCAGCCCCAGCTTCTCCATCGCCTTCCTGAATAGGTTCCGGTCCTCCGCCTTCTGGATCGCCTCGAAGTTGGCCCCGATCAGCTCGACGCCGAACCTGTGCAACACCCCCATCTCGTGCAGTGAAATGGCTATGTTCAGCCCCGTCTGCCCGCCTATGGTGGGGAGCAGCGCGTCGGGTCGTTCCCTCTCGATGATCTTCGCCACGATCTCCGGGGTGATCGGCTCGATGTATGTACGGTCGGCGAAGTCCGTGTCGGTCATGATCGTGGCCGGGTTGCTGTTGACGAGGACGACCTCGTACCCCTCCTCGCGGAGGGCCTTGCACGCCTGGGTCCCGGAGTAGTCGAACTCGCACGCCTGCCCGATGATGATCGGACCGGAGCCGATGAGCATGATCTTTTTCAGGTCGCTGCGCTTTGGCACTATCTCTCCTGTATGAAAACGTTCCGGAACCCGAGCCGCTCGGCGGCCCCGATCGCCCGGTCGTACTCTTTTCGCGTCACCTTCCTGCCGAACCCGTCGGCGTCGGCCGCCCGCCACGCCGGGAAGTATTGCCCCATAAGGGACAGGGGAAGATCCGGACCGTGCCTTTCCGACAGGCGTTCCAGCACCGCCTCGGTCTCCTCCACCCTTCCAGGAAGGACCAGGTGGCGGACGAGAACCCCCCGCGCGGCGATCCCGTCGTTCCTCGTGGAGAGGAACCCGACCTGGCGCACCATTTCGCCGATGGCGGCCTCGTTGTGCCGCGCGTAGTCCGGCGTGTCGGAAGCCTTGTCTGCGAGCTCCGCGGAAACATACTTGGCGTCCGGCAGGTAGATATCGACGATCCCATCGAGGAGCGCAAGCGTATCGGGCGCATCGTACCCGTTCGTGTTGTAGACCACCGGTATGTCGAACCCGTTCGCCCGCGCCAGGACGATCGCCTCCAGCATCTGCGTCGCATGCGGGGTGGGCGTGACGAAGTTGACGTTGTGGACCCCCCGGTCCCGCAGCCCGAGCATCTCCCCGGCCAGCGTTTCGGCGTCCATGTCCCGCCCGTTCCCGTACTGGCTGATCGGGTAGTTCTGGCAGAAGAGGCACTTCATGTTGCAGTGGCTGAAGAAGATCGTCCCCGATCCGCGCGTCCCGGAGATCGGCGGCTCCTCGCCGTGGTGCACGGAGACGGCCGCGACGCGCGCGAGCCTGCCCGCGCCGCAGAACCCCCGCCCCCCTTCGAGCCGGTTCGCTCCGCACTCCCGAGGGCACAGCCGGCAGGCGGAGAGCGACCGATTGGCTGCTTCCGGGCTCGCGGGAGGCTTCCACTCCGCTACGTTCGCGATCTTCGCCCGCTCACTGCGATTCCGCTCGACGCAATCCTTGCCTCGCTCCATACGCCGCTGCGTGGAACCTCCCGCTACGCCCTCCGCAGCGTGTTGTCGGAACCCTGCCGCAATCACAGCTCCTCCTCCCCGCAGAGGTAGCGGTGGAAGCGGGTGAAGAGGTACCGCGAGTCGTGCGGGCCGGGGGACGCCTCCGGGTGATATTGCACGGAAAAGCAGCGCAACGAGGGGACGGACAACCCCTCGACGGTCCCGTCGTTCAGGTTCACGTGGGTGATCCGGGCGGCACCGCCGACCGAATCGGGATCGACCGAAAAGTTGTGGTTCTGGCTGGTGATCTCGACCTTGCCGGTCGCGAGGTCCTTCACCGGCTGGTTGCAGCCGTGGTGGCCGAACTTCAGCTTGAACGTCTTCCCCCCCAGGGCGAGCCCCATTATCTGGTGCCCCAGGCAGATACCGAACATGGGGACCTTGCCGAGAAGCGCGCGGACCGTGGCGACGGCGTACGGCACCCCTTCCGGATCCCCGGGCCCGTTCGACAGGAAGACGCCGTCCGGGGAGCGCGCCATGATGTCCGCCGCGGTCGTGCCCGCCGGCACGACGGTCACGTCGAAACCGTGGGAGACCATCATCCGCAGGATGTTCCGCTTGATCCCGAAGTCGATCGCGACGATCCGCGGGACGCGCCCGAACTTTCCCCGGAACGCGGCGGCCGGCAGGTATCCCTTCTCGAGGTCCCAATCCCCGGTGTCCCAATGGACCGGGTGATCGGAGGTGACCTCCTTCACCAGGTCTCGCCCCACGAGTGACGGCAGCTCCCGTGCTTTTCGCGCGAGGCGGTCCGCGTCGAAGTCCGTCGCCGAGAGGATCGCCATCTGGGACCCTCCATCCCGAAGGCGCCGCGTGAGGGCGCGGGTGTCGATCCCCGCGATACCGCAGACGTGGTACCGCCGCAGGTAGGCGTCGAGCGACTCCACGTGCCGCCAGTTCGACGGCGGCCCCCACTCCTCGCGGACGACGAACCCCTCGACCCAGGGGCGGTTCGATTCGACGTCCTCCGGGTTGATCCCGGTGTTGCCGATCTCCGGATACGTCATCGTGACGATCTGTCCCTTGTAGGAAGGATCCGTCAGGACTTCCTGGTACCCGGTCATGCCGGTGTTGAAGACGACCTCGCCGGAGCACTCGCCTTCGTAGCCGAAGGCGGTCCCCTCGAAAGCCGTGCCGTCCGCGAGGACCAGAAATGCCTTCCGGTCAGGCATCCGGCGAAACTCCATCGAGCGTCGAATGTCGTACCCGCCCGCCGCAGATCGTCGCAGCCGCGCGGCCGCGCATCTTCCACCCGAGGAAGGGGCTGTTCTTCGACTTGGACAGGACTTCTCCGGGCCCGAATTCCCATTCAACCTCGGGATCGACGATCGTGACGTCCGCGTCGGCGCCGTCGGCAAGGGTCCCCTTTCCGCGAAGGCCGAGAATCCGCGCGGGCCCGGCGGACAGCAGATCGACGAGGCGGGCCGGGTCGACCTTTCCTCCGGCCAGAAGGGAAAGGGAGAGCGGAAGGGACGTCTGCAGGCCTACGATGCCGTTGGCGGCCGTGGCGAACTCGCACTTCTTGACGTACGATTCGTGCGGGGCGTGGTCGCAGGCGATCGCGTCGATCGTGCCGTCCTGGATCCCTTCGAGGATCGCCATCCGATCGTCCTCGCCTCGCAGCGGCGGGTTCATCTTGGCGTTCGTGTCGTACCCTTCGAGCGCCGCGTCGGTCAGGGTGAAGTAGTGTGGAGCCGTCTCGCCCGTGACGTCGAGACCGGCGCGACGGGCCATCCGGAGGAGATCCACCCCCATCTTGGTGCTTATGTGCTGGATGTGCAGCTTCCCCCCGACCTGCCGGGCGATCAGGATGTCCCGGGCGATCGCCACCTCCTCCGCGGCGGACGGGATCCCCGGAATCCCGAGCCTGCGGGCGGTCCACCCCTCGTGCGCGGCCCCTCCGCCGGCCAGGACGTGATCCTCGGCGTGCGAGAGCATGCGGTATCCGAACGGGCGGACGTACTCCATCGCGCGCCGGAACAGGAGTGGGTTCTCCACCGGCTTCCCGTCGTCGGAAAACGCCACCGCCCCGGCGTCGGCCAGTTCGGAGAAATCCGCCATCTCCTTCCCCTCGAGCCCTCGGGTCACCGCCGCCACGGGGAAGACGTTGGCGAACCCTTCCCGCCGCGCTTTCCCCATGATGTACCTGACGACCTCCGGCGAATCGTCGACCGGATTCGTGTTGGCCATGCACGCGACCGATGTGAATCCGCCCGCCGCCGCCGCGCGCGTTCCGGAGACGATGTCCTCCTTCCATTCGTATCCCGGGTCGCGAAGGTGCACGTGCATGTCGATCAGGCCGGGCACGACCCACATCCCCTCGGCGGAGATCACCTGCCCGTCGAACCGCGCGGGCGCTTCGCCCGCCAGGAACTCGCGGACCTTTCCGTCCTCGAGCACAAGGTGACCGATTTCGTCCCTGCGGGACGCCGGGTCGATCACCCTGCCCCCCTTAATGAGCAACATGGGAACCTCCAGCGAGAAGGTAGAGAAGCGCCATCCTGACGGCTACCCCGGACTCGACCTGCCGCAGAACCAGCGAACGTTCGCAGTCGGCAAGCTCGTCGGAAAGCTCCACGCCGCGGTTGATCGGTCCCGGATGCATGATGACAGCGTCATCCTTCGCAAGAGAGAACACTTCCCGGTTCAAGCCATACATTCGTGAATACTCCCTTAATGACGGGAAATAGGCTGTTTTTTGCCTTTCAAGCTGGATCCTCAGCATGATGATGACGTCGGCCCCACGGACAGCTTCACGGATGTCGCCCGTAACGACCGCCCCGGTCCGCTCCATCTCGCGGGGAACGAGGGGCGCGGGTCCGCACAGCCACAGCTTCGCGCCCATCCTGCCGAGGGAGTGCAGATCCGACCGGACGACCCGGCTGTGCAGGATATCCCCCACGATGGCGATCTTCAGGCCGGCGATCTTCCCCTTCGCCTTCAGGATGGTGTAGAGATCGAGCAGACCCTGCGAAGGATGTTCGTTCGCGCCGTCACCGGCGTTGATGATCGAGCAGGAGACGTGCCGCGACAGGAACAGGGCCGCGCCCGACGCCGAGTGACGGACCACGAGGATGTTGGGCTTCATCGCCTCTATGTTCCGCGCCGTGTCGAGGAGCGTCTCCCCTTTCGCGACGCTCGAGGTGCCCGAGCTGAAGTTCACCACGTCGGCGGAGAGGCGCTTCCCGGCCATCTCGAACGAGGTGCGCGTCCGAGTGCTGGCCTCGAAGAAGAGATTAACAACCGTCTTTCCGCGCAGGGCGGGGACCTTCTTGATGTCGCGCGTCAGCACCTCCTCCATCGACCGCGCGGTGTCGATCACGAACTCCATCTCTTCCGGCCGGAAGTCGGACAGCCCGAGGACATGTCGGCGATGCCATTCCATGGCTTAGGGCCTCCCCGGGAATAATCCGTGCGATCTGGCCGCCGATTCATCCCGGCGGGCTGCGTTTCTCGTCTGTCGAATATTCACGATATTCTCCCTCCTCGTGCCTTGCCGGCCGGGCGACTCAACGCCCATATCTGCACACATTATTCCCCGGGCAGGCCCTTTTCCCCCTTCCCTGGCGGATCTTCCTTCAAGAGAACCGTCCACTCCTCCGGAGGGCCCTCGACCCGCACCATGACGGTCTCGGTCCTGGACGTCGGGACGTTCCTCCCCACGAAATCTGCGCGGATGGGAAGTTCCCGGTGGCCCCGGTCGATCAGCACGGCCAGCTGGATGTTCCGAGGGCGTCCGAAGTCGACCAGCGCGTCCATGGCCGCCCGGATCGTCCTTCCCGTGTAGAGGACGTCGTCGACCAGGATCACCCTCTTGTCGTCGATGGAGAACGGGATCTCCGTCCGCTTCATGCGCGCCTGGTATCCGCTCCTGTTCAGGTCGTCCCGATACAGGGTGATGTCGATGAACCCCGTTGGGACGTCCACCCCTTCGATCACCTGGATCTTCCGGCGTATCACCTCGGAAAGGGGAATCCCCCCGGAGGCGATGCCGACGAGGACGATCTGTCCCGCCCCCTTGTTCTTCTCGATGATCTCGTGGGTCAGGCGGGACAGGACGCGTTCAACACCCTTGCCGTCGAGGAGGGTCTTCGTTCCCGTTTTCTTCATCTGGACGGCCCCCTTGTCCCGGCCGGTATGCCGGCGTCGGGCGAAAAAAAATGCCTCTCCGTCGGCGCGGAGAGGCATTGTGGCGATCGTCGATGACTCTTCATCCTTTGCTAACCTCACGGGATTAGCTTAAAAGGCCGAAA
>Ga0172367_10009718_pt1 | contig 10502 bp, 9 predicted proteins | sample Lak10m_FD_114542 | JGI IMG/M metagenome (GOLD analysis project Ga0172367, IMG submission 114542) | Freshwater microbial communities from Kabuno Bay, South-Kivu, Congo - kab_022012_10m | ecosystem: Environmental > Aquatic > Freshwater > Lake | place: Democratic Republic of the Congo: South-Kivu...
ATCCCTATCTGCGACGTCGGTGCGGCGAGGAGAAGGTCGACTATCCCAGCCCCGGTACCGACTTCGGCCCGCCAGACGAGTTGGAGAAGTTGCTCAAGGACACTTATGGCGTCCCCCTGTTCCAGGAACAGGCGATGAAGCTGGCTATCGTCGCGGCCGGCTTTTCCTCATCCGAAGCCAATCAGCTCCGCCGCGCGATGGCGACCTTCCGCAATGTCGGCACCATCCATCATTTCCGCGAGAAGATGATCAACGGCATGACCGCGCGCGGCTATGAGGCGGAGTTTGCCGCGCGCTGCTTCAAGCAGATCGAGGGATTCGGCAGCTATGGCTTTCCCGAAAGCCATGCCCTGTCCTTTGCCCGGCTGGTCTATGTCTCGGCCTGGATCAAATGCCACCAGCCCGCCATCTTCGCCTGCGCCCTGCTCAATTCCCAGCCGATGGGCTTCTATGCCCCGGCCCAGCTGGTCCGCGACGCGCGCGAGCATGGCGTCGCCATCCATGATGTCGACGTCAATATGAGCGGCTGGGACAATGGCCTGGAACCGCTGTTGCGCAGCCGTCGCGCGGACAAGGGCGAAGGAACCGGCCGGGCGCTGGCGCTGCGGCTTGGCCTGCGCCAGGTCGATGGCTTCCGCGAACAATGGGCTGCGCAGATGGTGGCGGCGCGGGCGGAGGGGGGCCTCTTCACCAGCATCGAGGACATGGCCCGGCGTGCCGGCCTGCCCGCGCGGGCGCTGCGGCTGCTGGCCGATGCCGATGCCTGCCGCTCGCTGGGACAGGACCGGCGCACCGCTTTATGGGAGGCGCGGCGCACCCCGTCGGACGAACTGCCGCTGTTCGCCGCCGCCCGCCGGCACGACCGCGCCGCCCGCGAACTGGGGGAGGAGGCGGATGCGATGCTGCCCGCCATGCCGCTCGCCGAACAGGTGATGGACGATTATGCGGTGACCCGCCTCTCGCTCAAGGGCCATCCGATGCAGTTCCTGCGCCCGGTCTTCTCCGCCGAAGGCGTGCTGAGCTGCGCCCAGACCAGCGCGGCGAAGAATGGCGCGCGCGTCCGCACCGCCGGCGTGGTGCTGGTGCGCCAGCGGCCGGGCAAGGGCAATGCCGTCTTCATCACCATCGAGGATGAAACCGGCATCACCAATATCCTGCTCTGGGCGCGCCTGTTCGAGTTGCAGCGCCGCCCGGTCATGGCCAGCCGTCTGATGCTGGTCGAGGGCGAGGTGCAGCGCAGCAAGGAGGGCGTCGTCCATCTGATGGCCAGCCGCATCCATGACCGCACCGCCGACCTCAACAGATTGTCGCAATCCGAACCGCCGATACAGGCCGCCCCCGCCGCCCGTCACCCCCGCGACGTGCGCATCCTGCCCAAATCGCGCGACTTCCATTGAGATTGCGAGGACGGCTAGCGGCCATTCACTGTCGTCGGCTTGTTCGATCGTCGGTCAGAAAAGCGGACCTCGCCGGTTCCGTCATCCCGGACCCTTCGACAGGCTCAGGACAGGCTTGATCCGGGATCCATTCAGCGTTTCCTCTCCATCCTTGCGCAGAATGGATCCTGACTTTCGTCAGGATGACGCCGGCTGGGACTTGCAAGAAATGACCAAGTGCGGACATTCCTCCTACACCACCGGCGTCAGAAGCGCTTCCCCGGCAAACCAGGCGTCCAGATTGGCGACCACCAGGTCGGCCATCGCCTTGCGGGTGTGGACGGTGGCGCTGCCCTGATGGGGTTGCAGCACGACATGGTCCATCGCGAATAGCGCTTCGGGCACATGCGGTTCGTGCGCGAACACGTCCAGCCCCGCGCCGGCCATGCGCCGGTCGGCCAGCCGCTCGACCATCGCCGCCTCGTCGATCACGCCGCCCCGGCTGATATTGACGATGACGCCGTCCGGCCCGAGCGCGTCCAGCATCGCGCCGTCGACCAGCTTGGCCGCTTCCGGCCCGCCCGACGTGGCAACGATGATGACCTCGCTCTGGCGCGCAAAGTCGATCGCGTCGGCGACATAGCGATAGGCCATGTCGGCCGCCGGCTTGCGGTTATGATAGAGAATCTCGCCCGCCACCGGCTCCAGCCGCTTTGCGATCGCCCGGCCGATCCGGCCCAGTCCCAATATGCCGATGGTCGCGCCGGTCACCCGGCCCGCCAGCGCCGGCTTCTCGCCCCGCGCCCAGCCGCCCGACCGCACCAGCCGGTCATTGGCGGCGATGTTGCGCACCGTCGCATAGAGAAGGCCGACGGCCAGGTCCGCGACATCGTCGGTCAGCACATCGGGCGTGTTGGTGACGCGGATGCCCTTTGCGCGAGCATGGTCGACATCGACCTTGTCATAGCCGACCGAGAATAGCCCGATCATCTCCAGCTTCGGCAGCGCGTCCATGATGGCGGCGGGCGCCCCGACCGATCCGAAGCTGACCAGCGCGCGCGCCTCCAGCACCTCGGCCGGCAGCGCGGACATATCCGCGTCCGCCGCCACATTATGGACGGTGAAGCGCTGCTCCAGCTGGTCGGTCAGATAGGGATAGAGCGGGCCATAGGCGACGATGGTCGGGCGGGTCTGATCGGTCATGCCCTCCATCTAGGGACGGCGCAGGCCGATCGCCACCCCGCCCCGCCAATTGACAGCCTCTTTCCCTCGTCTTAGCCCGATGTCATGGCCAGCGTTTCCCCTGACACACGTTTCGGCCTGCGCCGCCAGGCCCGCCTTCCCGATCCGCTGCCGCTATCGAGCGGCGCCAGCCTGTCCCCGGTCGACATCGCCTATGAGACCTATGGGCAGATGAACGCGGACAAATCCAACGTCATCCTGATCTGCCACGCGCTGACCGGCGACCAATATGTCGCATCGGACCATCCCGTCACCGGCAAGCCCGGCTGGTGGTGGCGCATGGTGGGCGAAGGCCGGCCGGTCGACCCGGCGCGCCATTTCATCATCTGCTCCAACGTCATCGGCAGCTGCATGGGATCGTCCGGCCCCGCCAGCATCGATCCGGCGCTGGGCGATCCTTACGCGATGCGCTTCCCGGTGCTGACCATCGCCGACATGGTGCGGGCGCAGGCGATGCTGCTCGACCATCTGGGCGTCGATCGGCTGGCCGCGGTGATCGGCGGATCGATGGGCGGGATGCAGGCGCTGACCTGGCCCACCCTCTTCCCCGACCGGGTCGAACGCTGCGTCGTCATCGCCTCGACCGCGCGCCACAGCGCGCAGAATATCGCCTTTCACGAGGTCGGGCGCCAGGCGATCATGGCCGATCCGCTCTGGCGCGGCGGCGACTATTATGCCGATGGCAAGGTGCCGAGCGCGGGCCTCGCCGTCGCCCGCATGGCGGCGCATATCACCTATCTTTCCGAAGCGGGCCTGACCGAGAAATTCGGCCGGCGCCTGCAGGGCCGTGACGCCAAGACCTTCGGCTTCGACGCGGACTTCCAGGTGGAGAGCTATCTGCGCCATCAGGGGCTGAGCTTCGTCGAGCGGTTCGACGCCAATAGCTATCTCTACATCACCCGCGCCATGGACTATTATGACATTGCCGAGGATCATGGCGGATCGCTGGCGCGGGCGTTCACTGCAACACGGGCGCGCTTCTGCCTCGTCAGCTTCGACACCGACTGGCTCTATCCCACCGCCGAATCCCGCGCGATCGTCCATGCGCTCAACGCCTCGGGCGCGCAGGCCAGCTTCGTCGAACTGTCCAGCCCCTTCGGCCATGACGCCTTCCTGCTCGAAAGCCCGGAATTGAACCGGGTGGTCGACGGCTTCCTGCGCGGTGGCCGGGCATGAGCGATCTCCTCCGCCCCGATCTGGCGCTGATCGCCCGCACCGTGCGGCCGGGCACGCGGGTGCTGGATGTCGGCTGTGGCGATGGCGCGCTGATGGCGGCATTGCGCGACAAGAGTGAGGTCGACGCGCGCGGGCTGGAAATCGACGCATCCAATGTCGCCGCCGCGGTCGGGCGTGGCCTGTCGGTGGTGCAGGGCGACGCCGACACCGACCTGGCCTATTATCCCGACGCCAGCTTCGACTATGCGATCCTCAGCCAGACGTTGCAGACGACCCGGCGACCGGACCTGGTGGTGGAGGAATTGCTGCGCATCGGCCGCCAGGCCTTCGTCTCCTTCCCCAATTTCGCCCATTGGCGCGGCCGCCTGTCGCTGCTGTGGGGCGGTCGCATGCCGGTGACGCGGCTATTGCCCGACACCTGGTATGACACGCTCAACATCCATCATGTGACGGTCGATGATTTCCGCGCGCTGGTGAAGGATCGCGGCTGGACCATCGATGGCCAGTGGTTCCTGAAAGGCGACCGGGAAACCACCCATGCGAACGCCAATCTGTTCGCCGAACATGCGGTGTTCCTGCTGCGCAGATAGCCGCCCGTCAGGCCGGCACCGCTTCCACGAAGGGCGCGATCACCGCCCGTGCGCGCGCGACATAGTCCGCCTTCTCGCCCACCGGCGCGACATAATGGAGCGCCGCTTCCGCATCCGCCATCGATCCGCCCCGCGCGATCATCCAGGCGGCGAGATAGGGCGCCGACAGGCAACCACCGGCCGTCGCGACTTTATCATGGGCGATGAAGGGCGCATCGATCACCCGCACCCCCGCCTCCACCACCCAGGGCTTGGTGGTAAGGTCGGTGCAGGCCGGCAGGTCGCCGACCAGGCCCAGCTTCGCCAGCAGCAGCGTACCCGAACATTGCGCCCCGATCAGCTGGCGCGCCGGGTCGAGCGCGATCCGGTCCAGCATCGCGGCATCGGCCGCAATCTCGCGCGTGCGGATGCCGCTGCCGATCAGCACCGCGTCCGCTTGCGCCGCAAAGTCCAGCGGCCGCTGCCGCTGCACCGTCACTCCGTTCATCGACGTCACCGTCTCGTCGGGCGCGGTGATATAGGCGGCCCAGCCTTGCGGCTTCATCCGGTTGAGGATGGCGGCGGCGATGAAACTGTCCAGTTCGTTGAACCCCTCGAACGTCAGTATCGCAATCTGCATGGGCCATCCTCCTGTGCCGTCACCCGCCTGCCATAGCCCCTTGCCCGGCCACGCCCATGGCCAGTTTGCAGGCCATGGCCCGGCCAGATATCGCCACCGCGCCCGCCCCGCCCCTTTACGCCGCCGCCCCCGCCGGGCCATGCTTCGCGCACAAAAGGAGAGGCGATGGACCGGGATTATGGCCGCTGGGATTATATCATCCTGGGCGCGGGCAGCGCGGGATGCGTGCTGGCCAACCGGCTGAGCGCCGATCCGCGCAACCGCGTGCTGCTGCTGGAGGCCGGCGGCAAGGACGACTGGCTGTGGATAAAGATCCCGGTCGGCTATCTCTATTGCATGGGCAATCCGCGCACCGACTGGTGCCTGAAGACCGAGGCGGAGGCCGGCCTTGGCGCCCGCGCCATCGCCTATCCGCGCGGCCGGGTGATCGGCGGCAGCAGCTCGATCAACGGCATGATCTACATGCGTGGCCAGGCCGCCGATTATGATGGCTGGCGCCAGGCCGGCAATATCGGCTGGGGCTGGGACGATGTCCTGCCCTATTTCGTGCGGGCGGAGGATCATCAGGACGGGGCCAGCGCCACCCATGGCGCGGGCGGCGAGATTCGGGTCGAGCGGCAAAGGCTGCGCTGGGATCTGCTCGACCGCTTCCGCCAGGCTGCCAGCCAATATGGCGTGCCCGAAACCGCCGACTTCAACGGCGGCGACAATCTGGGGTCGGGCTATTTTCAGGTGACGCAGCGGCGCGGCCGGCGCTGGAGCGCGGCCGACGCCTTCCTGCGCCCGGCCATGAACCGCCCCAATCTGCGCATCGTCACCGGCGCGACGATCGACCGGGTGACGATCGCGCAGGGCCGCGCCACCGGCGTGCGCTTCCTGCTGGATGGCGACGCCTGCTCCGCGCAGGCCGATGGCGAAACCATCCTGTCGGCCGGGTCGATCGGTAGCCCCGCCATCCTCCAGCGATCGGGCATCGGCGACGGCGCCCGACTGGCCGCACTCGGCATCGACGTGCTGGCCGACCGGCCGGGCGTCGGCGAGAATCTGCAGGATCATCTCCAGATACGCTGCGCCTATCGGGTGAACGGCATCGCCACCCTCAACGCCCGCGCCGGATCATGGCTGGGCAAGGCGTGGATGGGCCTGCACTATCTCGCCAGCCGCTCCGGGCCACTGTCGATGGCGCCCAGCCAGCTTGGCATGTTCGTCAAATCCGATCCACGCCATGCCACCGCCAATCTCGAATATCATGTCCAGCCCTTGAGCCTGGCCGCGTTCGGCGGTGCGCTCGACGCCTTTCCCGCCTTCACCGCCAGCGTCTGCAACCTGCGCCCGCACAGCCGGGGCGATGTGTGGATAAGGTCTGCCGATCCGCTCGCCCCGCCTGCCATCCGCCCCAATTATCTCTCCGCCGCCGAGGACCGCCAGGTTGCGATCGAGGCGGTGCGCGTCACCCGCGCGATCGTCGGCCAGCCGGCCCTCGCCCCCTATGCGCCGCAGGAGTTCCGGCCCGGCCCGGAGCGACAGGATGACGCCGCCCTGCTCGAAGGAATCGGCGCGATCGCCAGCAGCATCTTCCATCCGGTCGGCACCGCCGCCATGGGCAGCGGCCCGCGCGCAGTGGTCGACCCGCAGCTGCGCGTTCATGGCCTCGACGGGCTGCGCGTCATCGATGCCTCGGTCATGCCGACGATCACGTCCGGCAACACCAATGCGCCGACCATGATGATCGCGGAAAAGGGGGCGGAGATGATCCTCGCCGCCGCCCGATCTTGAGTCAGCGCCCGGTTGCCGACGCTCCCGTGCGATAGCCCGGCTGGGCCGGTTCGCCGAACGCCGCCAGGATCGTGTCGAACCGGCGGGCCAGGTCGTCGCGATATTCGGGATGGGTGATGATATAGGGCTGGTCCTGCTCGACCGCGCGCACCACCGCCCGGCCCAGCCAGATCGGCTCCATCATGTTGGCGCGAATCTGCGCCAGCCGCGCCGGGTCCATCGCGCCCGGCCCGACCGTGTCGGATTCCGACATGCGGCTGCGGGTCAGGCCGGGAAACAGGGTGGAGACGCCGACGCCATGGGGCGCCAGTTCCTGCCGCAGCGAATCCGACAGGCCCAGCACGCCGAACTTGCTCGCCGAATAGGCGGCGAACAGGCCGAAGGGGTTGAGCCCGTTCATCGACGATGTGTTGACGATATGCCCCGCGCCCCGGTCGACCATCGCCCGCGCGAAACAGGCGATGCCATTATAGACGCCGGTCAGGTTGACCGCGACCAGCCGGTCGAAATCGGCCGGGTCCATGTCGATCAGCGGCGCGAAGCCCGACGCGATCCCGGCATTGTTGCAGAGAATATCCACAGGCCCGAAGCGCGCCTCCGCCGCTGCCCTGGCCTGCGCCCAGCTATCGCGACTGGTGACTTCGAGGGAGAGCGCCATCGCTTCCGTCCCCGCCGGCAACTTCGCCGCCTCCGCCTCGGCAAAATCCGCATCGATATCGGCCAGGATGATACGCCCGCCCTTCTCGGCGAAGGCCTGCGCCATCCCTGCGCCAATGCCGCCGCCGCCCCCGGTGATGAATATCGTCCTGCCCGCGATCTGCATCCTGCTCTCCTTTATATTTACGACAATAGTGTCGCAAATTAAGGCTGGCAGGGAAAGGGGCTATTGGCCCCGGCTATAACTGCGCGTTTCCCCTTCCGATGCCAGCTTCTTGTCCAGCATCCCGGCGGCGCGGTCGGCATAGCGGCGGCAGGCGGTCGGATCGATGAAGGCATTGGGCACGCGCTTCGCCCGCAGGCGCGCCAGCTTGGCCGGGTCGGCCGGATCGGGATGAGCCGTGATCAACAGGTCGCAGTCCATAGCCCCCACCTTGGCAAAGGTCGCACGAAAGACCTCGACCACCGGCCGGTGCGCGGGATCGGAAAACGCATAGCCGTCGGCCGCGATCGGATTGAGGCTGGAGCCGAAGACCATCGTCGCGCATTGCCTCCCCTCGCAGCTTTTCCAGCGCCAGCTCATGCTGCCCATCGTATGGCCCGGCGTCGCGACGACGGTGATGACCGTGTCGCCCAGCCGGATCTCCTCCCCATCCTTGACCGCGCGCAGCCGGCGCACGGCGGGAAAACGCTCCAGCCAGGCCGCCTGCGGATCGGCCGGATCGATGCCGCCAGTGCGCAGCACGGCCGCCGCCGGCGCGCTCGCCACCACCGTCGCGCCGCTGTCGCGGGCCAGCGCGGCCAGCCCGCCGGCATGGTCGAAATGCGGCTCCGTGCTCAGGATCAGCTTCACGTCGCGGATCGAAAAGCCCAGCGCCCTGATGTTCGCCTCCACGTCGCGCACCGCCTGCGGCACCGCGCCGTCGATCAGGATCAGGCCCGCGTTGGTCTTGATAAGCGCGACATTGAGGCCGCCAAACCCGACCAGATAGGTCTGGCCATGCAGCCGGATCGGCGCCTGAGGGGCCAGCCAGCGCTTGGACGAGGCAAGCGCGATCGGCCGCAACAGTGGATCATCCGCCGCCTTCGTCCAGGCCGGGCCGCCCAGAAACATCGCAGCCATGCTGATACCTACGCCCATCCAGTTGCGCATCGCCTTACCCCTATATGCTTGGTGATGGGCAGAGATTGCGGGAGATACGGGCTAGCGACAAAGCATCAATTCTCGACACAGACATTAGCTGATCTTATGCCTGGACCATGGATCGCGCCCAATTGCCGCTCAATGCCCTGCGCGCCTTCGAGGCGGCGGCCCGGCATCTCAGCTTCACCCGCGCCGGCCTCGAACTCTGCGTCAGCCAGGGCGCGGTCAGCCAGCAGGTCGCGCAGCTGGAGGCGCGGATCGGCGCGCCGCTGTTCCGCCGCCTGCCGCGCGGCCTCGCTCTGACCGATGAGGGGCTGGCACTGCTCCCGGTCCTGGCCGATGCGTTCGACCGGGTCGGCGGCACGCTGGAGCGGATCGAGGGTGGGCGACTGCATGAAGTGCTTACGCTGGGCGTGGTCGGCACCTTTGCCGGCGGCTGGTTGCTGCCGCGCCTTGCCGATTTCGCCCGTGCCTGCCCCCATGTCGATCTGCGGCTGATGACCAACAATAACCGGGTCGACCTGGCCGGCGAGGGGCTGGACCTGGCGATCCGCTTTGGCGAGGGCGCCTGGCACGGCACCCATGCCCAGCCGATCCTGCGCGCGCCGCTCGCCCCGCTCTGCACGCCCGCCCTCGCCGCCCGCCTGACCGATCCCGCCGCGCTCGCGCGCGAGCCGCTGCTGCGCTCCTACCGCGCCGACGAATGGCCGCGCTGGTTCGCCGCCGCCGGTGCGCCCTGCCCGCCGCTGCGCGGGCCGATGTTCGACACCTCACTGCTGATGGTGGAGGCGGCGCGGGCCGGCCTTGGCGTCGCGCTCGCACCGGTCGCGATGTTCGCCGCCGATCTGCAGGCCGGACGGCTGGTCCAGCCTTTTCCTGAGAGCGTGGATGTCGGCGGCTATTGGCTTACCCGCCTGCTGTCCCGCCCCGACAACCCCGCCATGGCCGCCTTCCGCGCCTGGCTGGCGGATGCTGTCCTACAGGGCTGATCGCCCCTATAATGGGGGTGGCCCGCGTAAGGATGTTACGGGGATTGGAAATTCTATGTCAAAATGTGCGAGAAATGTGGGAAGTTAAGCGATCGAAATCCTATTGCGGATAGCTGATCGCCATCACCTCATATTCCTTTTCGCCGGCGGGCAGATGCACCCGGCGCAGGTCGCCGATGGCCGCCCCGCGCAGGGCACGGGCGATCGGTGATCCCCAGCCGATCCGGCCGGCATCCACATCGGTCTCGTCATTGCCGACGATCGTCACGGTGCGATGATGATCATCCTCGTCGGCGATGGTGACGGTCGCGCCGAAATAGACCCGGCCCTTGTCGGGCTGCTGGCGCGGGTCGACGACCTTGGCGTCCTTCATCTTCTTCGACAGGCGCTTCAATTGCCCGTCAATCTCGCGCATCCGCTTGCGGCCATAAAGATAGTCGCCATTTTCGCTGCGGTCGCCATTGCCCGCGGCCCAGCTCACCACCTCGACGATGCGCGGCCGCTCGACACCCAGCAGATGGTCATATTCCGCGCGCAGCTTCGCAAAGCCCTCGGGGCTGATATAATTGGGATAGGGACCGCTCATGCCGCCCCTTATCCACAGCCTTGGCCGACGCGCAAACCGGAAAGATCAGCCCGGCGTCTGCTTGCCCAGATAGCGGCTCAGCACCGCATTGCTGCCCTTGAACTTGGCCCGCTCGGGATTCATCGCTTCATAGACGACGGCATTTTCCAGCACCCGCTGGACATAGTTGCGCGTCTCGAAGATCGGGATCTGTTCGATCCAGCGCAGCATGTCGGCGCCCGGCAGGCGCGGGTCGCCATTGGCCTTGACCCAGCGATTCACATTGCCCGGCCCGGCATTATAGGCGGCCACGGCCAGCGGATAGCTGCCGCCATAATAGTCCAGCATGCGCTGGAAATAGCCCGACC
>Ga0172367_10009721_pt1 | contig 10500 bp, 8 predicted proteins | sample Lak10m_FD_114542 | JGI IMG/M metagenome (GOLD analysis project Ga0172367, IMG submission 114542) | Freshwater microbial communities from Kabuno Bay, South-Kivu, Congo - kab_022012_10m | ecosystem: Environmental > Aquatic > Freshwater > Lake | place: Democratic Republic of the Congo: South-Kivu...
ACGAATATGGTACAACTACAGGGCGAGCTCGCCGCGTGGGCTGGTTGGACGGAGTGCTGCTGCGCTACGCCGTACGCATCAATGGCCTGACTGAGTTGATCATCACCAAACTGGATATCCTCTCCGGTTTTGAGTCCCTGCGACTGTGCATAGCGTATAAAAAAGGTGATCAAACCCTGGCAGACCTAGCTTACGCTCCATCAAACCTGGAAGGCTTTGAGCCTGTTTACCAGGAGCTGCCGGGCTGGAAAGAAGATGTCAGCAGCATGCGTGCCTGGGCCGACCTGCCAGAAGCAGCCAGAGGCTACCTGCGCGCCATATCGAAGCTGGCGGGTGTACCCGTACGCATGGTCAGTGTTGGACCGGAAAGAGAACAAATCGTCTGCGCAAAATGAAACTAATTTTTCGAGGGTGATTTCTATCTGCTAGAACAATATCAAAAAGCACCTCCTGTGATCTTATTTTCTCACAGGGGTGTTTTTTTTATCTCGCATTAGGGGGTCAGTTTATAGCAAGTGCTTTTCTCATGTCGAATGCACGATCATCCACTTCAACAAAACAACCTTACCTATCATGATCCGTGCTTGCTAAAGCCACGCGCACCACCGTTCCCCAACGACACAGGTTAGCTTTTTAAATTTTACCCCGATACAACAAAACCTACAGTTAGAGGTTGCACAAGTGACACTGTCCGTTCAGCATAGCTACCTTTACTCCCTTGTCCTCAAACTGGGCTTCTGGGCATAACGTTTCCGAATCTCAGGTAAGAAATACCCTTCAAAAAAGCGATCGACATCATAATCTGGCTTCCAACCCCAATCTGTGCGGGCCAGACTATCGTCCACATCCTCAGGCCAGGAATCAACAATCCCCTGTCTGCGAGGATTAGGCGCGAAGCTGATTTGTGCACCATGAAAGGCTTCCAACGCCCTTTTGCGAAATTCACCCGCTGTAAGGCTGAAAGCGGCGATGTTATATACTACGTGGCTCAAGCTTTCCCGCGGCGCTTCGGTCAGATCCATTAACGACTTGATCGCGTCCGGCATCGCCATGAAAGAGATGCGTGTATCCGCTCGCACAAAACATGCATATGACTTACCCTGGGCGGCAGCATGCAGCATCTCCGGGCCATAATCACTGGTACCACCGCTGGGCAAAGTAAAGGCACTGATCAACCCGGGGAAACGGATAGCTCGGAAATCCAACATAACTGGAGGATTCTCATCCAGATGGCGTTGCCCGAAATACCGGCTGTAATACATGCCAAGCTTTTCACAGTATAGCTTGTTACAGCCATACATGGTGTGCGGCGTGTTATATTCATCTTCCTTGACCGCGCCAGCAGCTTGTTTGGCTGCCAGATCAGGGAAACCATATGCAGCGATCGAACTGGGAAACAAAAATTTGATAGCCTTGTGATATTTCTCAGAACGATAAGCGGCCATCATCAAAAGCTGCATGGTTCCTTCCACATTGATACGGTGTGCCTCTTCCGTTGCAATTTCAGCCTTCGAAGAAAGCGAAGCGGCCAGATGATAAATAACATCAAAATCATAGTCATAGAACTGTTTTACTCGGTTGACCAGATCACCTTGAAGGTGCTCTGCGACCATTGAGTTGATTGGAGCGGGCATAGGAGCTAAATCGGTGGTTACAATTCGATAGCCACCTTGCGCAGACAGGTTTTGAACCAGCGCCTGACCAATTTCTCCGCATGCCCCGGTAACCAATACGGTTTTTTCGCTCATAAATATGCTCCTCATACTAAACTGAATGGCGCTCAAAAGATGACCTGGCAAAGCAACTTTGTTGCTGAGACCGTAGGCTTTCCCACCGGACACATGCGCGCTACTCAAGTGTCGCAAAATCACTTGCACTTATTCGAAGAGCTTGGAGAACACAAAAGTTCAAGTTGATTGGTGTATTGCCGAAACGGCAATATGATTTTACAATAATTTGCGCATAATGAGTTGACTCAGCATATCCCATTTATCAGCCTACGAATTTTATGGCAGCAAAAACCCAGACTATGAAACTATTGACCCTGCCGCTCCTGGTATTTGTCCTCCTCTTATCCTCCTGCGCAGTCCCCGCCGGGGAACTTCTGCCAGGCAGCACACCAGAGACCTTTACTATAAGCCCTGCTGCGCCTGACAGTGTCGAACCAACGAAAACCATCATCTGGTTCCCGGCCACATCCACCTGGACACCCTTCCCGACTGTTGAACCAAGCGCTACGCCAGTATTGCGCCCTGGCATTGGGGAAAAGATTTTCCAGGATGGTTTCAAAGACCTGAAGAACTGGTCATTTGCCAGCACAGAAAGCAGGGGAGAAAACAGCATTATTCTCAACCGCAGCAGACTGACCCTGGCCATCAACCAACCTCCATCCGCGTTGTTCAGCCTGAACACCAACCAGGCCTGGACTGATTTTTATGCAGAAATTACCATTTCAGCTAACCGCTGTTTTGGCCCAGATACCTATGGTTTGTTGTTCCGCGCTGCCAGCGGAGCATATGCCTATAGATTCCTGCTGAACTGCAGTGGTCAAGCACGTGTGGAACAAGCCCGCGAAGGTCTTATCCTGCCCTTGCAGAAGTGGGTACCCAGCGGAGACGCGCCATCCGGCGCGCCAGGACTGGTAAAAATGGGGGTGTGGGTCGCCGGGGTCGAAATGCGCTTTTTCTTGAACGACCATTACCAATTTTCAGTGATTGATCCTTATTTCAAGAACGGTGCTTTGGGAGTTTATGCAAACGGTCTCAGCCCAGATGGGTTAAACATCAGCTTCTCCGATTTGAATGTCTACTCCGTTGCGTATGTCTCACCAACCCCCACACCCACCCCTTCCAAGACACCAACCCCTTCGCGAACCCCCCGTACAACGCCTTAGTCGTTACCAACAGGACACAAAATCATCAACTGGTTGCATGATACCCCGTGGGCTGATAAACTCTTAGCAATTGCTTGAAAACCAGATTTTTCGTCCTGCTGGATTGTCTGTATGGACAATCACTTTTACCAACAGGCAACCACTAATAACACGCATACCGGCACCTTTGCGAAGTTCATGATTTCTGCATCTGACCTGCTCACGCTTCCCTTTACACCTGACCTGGCTGAAGGCGGTATCACATTCGCCTTGCGTTCGATGGCTTACAGTCGCGAACAAACTGAAGCCGCACTTCTTCCGCGCTTGAGACAGATTGTCGGTAGTGTCGCAGTGGAATTGGCATTTCGCCGTTACTTGACCGAAAAAGGGGTCCCATTTCTGGTGAAAGCAGTACAGCCTTTCAGCGAACCAGATCGCTACGAGGTATCCATGGGTGGGCGAAGATGCAGCCTCAACACCGGATTGATATCCAGGCGCAGTCAGATCAGCGCCATGCGCCGCAACCCGGAAACAATCCTGCTCGCCCCGGCTTCGATCTCAGAAAGCCAGATCAGCAGCGCCAGCCACACAAAAAATGACATTCACATTTTTGCATTTTTACCCGGACTGGCAACCCATTCACCAGATGACATTGCGAAAGCCGTGAAGGCTGGTCAGCAGATCTACCTCTTGCATTCGATGAGAACAGGTTGGTCAACCCCGCAGTCTTGGGGCTCGCTCGGTAAATTGGGGCTAAAAAGCGAATGTAGTACGGCAGTCCAGGTGGAGATCGGCGGCCTGGACGCAGAACGCAATTTCATTTTTGAAACGCTGCCGCTCAATCCTCTTTCTCGCGTATTTGCTGCCAACAACTACTTCAGCCTGGCATATGTGCATGTGGATAGCGTTCCCAACGCACGCATTGGCTTGCACAGTCCCTCGAAAAATGAAACTTATCTCATCCAGGCTCACGAATGGGGGAATATCTGGGTTTATGGATTAGAAATCTGGTTGGCAGGTTATGTGACCCAGGAAGAATTCCGCCGCAAAGCCAGCACCACTTTCTCTGGTAGTCGGGTTTTCCAATACAGCACAACACAAACCAAGAGCCTCTCCCTGCCGCTCACAGACCTGCACCCGCTAAATCACCTGATAAAGCAGGTTATTAAATGGCAAGTTGAAAACCGGTCCTCGTGAATATTCGCCAGAGTACAGAAAATCCGCACCAATTAAAGAAAAGGAGTTTTCCATGGCAATTCTTCTCACAATCCATTCCATCACCCGCTGGCTGGTAACGCTAGCCGCGCTTGCGCTACTTTATCGTCTGATCATGGGTCTGATACGAAAACAGACGTTTGATAAGAATACGACCGTGCTCACAAACGTATTCGGCGGATTGATGGATACACAATTGCTTCTCGGGGTTATGTTTTTCATACTCGACGGCCTTGGAAAAACAGGCTTTCCGCCCTACCGGTGGGAACATGCTACTACGATGTTATTGGCTGTGATTACAGCGCATTTTCCTGCTCTTTGGAAAATGAAAGCTGACTCGCTGCGCACCCGCAACACTTTAATTGTTGTCGTTATTTCACTGCTGTTGGTATTTGCCGGCATTGGCCCACTAGGCGGCTGGGTACGCTGGTGGCATATCACCGGGTTGTTTTAGTATCTCAAGCGATATTATCCTATCATAGAGTGATCATGCAAAAAGAACAATCCGAACACACATCAGAAAAGCTGAATTTCAAAAAGATCGCGCCTGTATTGGTCATCATCCTGGTTGATCTGCTGGGGTTATCCATTATCGTGCCGCTCATGCCACTCTTTGCAGCCCGCTTCGGCGCGGATGCGTTCGTCATCGGGTTGTTGGGCTCAACCTATCCGTTCATGCAGTTTCTGGGTGCGCCAGTACTTGGGCGCCTTTCCGATAAGATTGGGCGCCGGCCTATCTTGCTAACCAGCCAGGCGGGTACTTTTCTAGGATTCATCTTGCTCGGATTTGCCAATTCGCTGCCGCTGCTTTTCATTTCGCGTATTATTGACGGGCTCTCAGGCGCGAACATTTCCACAGCCCAGGCTGTTGTGACCGACCTGACCACGGATGAGACCCGCACACAAGGTTTGGGCTTGATAGGCGCAGCTTTCGGAATGGGCTTCATTCTTGGACCGATCATTGCTTTTTCAGTATTGATCAGTACCGGAGATAACTACCAGGCAGTTGCCTTCACAGCAGCATTGTTTTCGATGCTCCCGCTGCTCCTGACATTCTTCTGGTTGCCAGAGTCGCGTGATCCCAACCGGGAAAAATCAGGTGGGAGATCGCCATTTTCCTTCCAGGCTATGGCTCAAGCTCTGAACCGGCCTGCAACTGCCATCCTATTGGTCTTAATGTTCTCCCAGCAACTGGCATTCGGCGGATATGAGCAAATGTTCTCGCTGTTCGCACTCAACCGGCTGGGTATGGGTGCGCGAGACACATCCGGCCTGTTCGTCCTAGCCGGATTATTCATCGTTGCCATCCAGGCAGGGTTTATCGGCCGTTGGAGTAAAAAGAATGGAGATCGTTGGCTTGTCTTGTTGGGTCTCTCCACCCTGGCGGTTGGATTGATCCTGACCGCCAGTACGCCTCAGATCCCTGTGCCCTGGTACAACCAAGCCAAGATCACTACTGAAATGCAGGGCAAAACTTCAACACAGGCGATCAATGTCAGCTTGCCTGCTGAAACGGATAGGGGTTGGACTGGTCTTATCTGGGTGTTGTTTGCATCTTTTCCCGCTGCGTTAGGAGGGGCTGTGCTGCACCCAGCCATCAACAGCCTGATCACAAAATCTGCAGGAAAAAACGAGGTTGGCGGCATACTGGGGGTTTCTGCTGGTTTCTACAGCGCAGCGAATGCCATCACCCCGCTTTTTTTTGGTTCACTTTTTCAATGGTTTGGCGCACCTGTACCCTTTTTGATCGGTGGACTTCTCCTTGCAGTACTGTGGATTGCCGCCATGCGCCTGGTCAAAGCGTCGCAACCAAAGCCAACTACCTGAGTGGCGCGAAGTTTACTTCAGAAGCCGATCGGTCAATTCCACCGTCATTGCCAATATTTCGTCCGCGCCCTGGCGGCGGAGTTCCGGCTCTTCGCCAAAACCGCACAACACCCCGATAGTCTGGGAACCGGCGGACTTGCCGGCGCGAATATCCACTACCGTATCACCAATCATCAGGCAGTTGGCAGGCTCTACGCCCATTTGCTTCGCCGCCCAAAAAATCGGATCAGGGTATGGCTTGGTATGCTTCACGGTTTGCGCACCAGCCACACACTTGAAATTTTTTTCAATTCCAGCCTGGTGTAAAAAATCGCGGGAAGTAGATTCATCGCGCGCACTCACAACTGACAAAGGATAACGCTTGGAGAGTCTTTCTAACATGTCTGGCACGCCGTTAAATGGGCGGAAGTGTCTGATGCGAGCCTTACGTTTCTGGTTGATCCAACTCGACAACTTGGCGAGTTCCTCATCAAACCCAAAACGATCCGGCACACCCAACAATAAGTTACCAGGAGCTTCAGCCCACATCACGAAACGGCGCGCTGCGCGTGAATAATCCCCTCCAGGAAGTAAAAACCGGATAGTTTTAAAAAAAGGTTCAATTTTTTCAACATATTGGTCATCGGTGTCGTTCAGCGTACCGTCTATGTCAAAGCACAACGCTTGAATACGAGTAAGGTCAAGGGGCATATTGGTCTCCTGGATTTATTTTACGACATTTTCAATGGTGGACACCAAGCGAATAAAAGAAAAAGGTTCTTCCAAGAAGCGGGATTGTTTCATAAATTACACGCAAATCGCTCCTTTATGCACAATTATTACCGGTATGCTATACTTTAACTCATGAACCACATGGAAAGCGCTCTCACCCACCTTGAATGCCCGGAATGTGGCAAAACATTTGAAGCTGACCGGGTTGAGACTTACTGCCAGGACTGTCTCAGCCCGGTGCTGGCCCGTTATGACCTGGCAGCCGCAAGCAAAACATTGACTCGCCAGGCATTGCGCAAGCGGTCGCGTGGGATTTGGCGGTGGAGCGAGATCCTTCCGATCCGCGCCCCTGCCTTCAGGCTGACCCTGGGCGAGGGCGATACACCCCTATTAAAATCTGTAAACCTGGGCACAAGCCTGGGTATGAATGAACTTTACATTAAAGATGAATCTGGCAATCCAACCGGATCATTCAAAGCGCGCGGGTTATGTGTGGCAGTTGCCCGCGCCCTTGAAATGGGTATCCACCAGTTTGTCATCCCTACCGCAGGCAATGCAGGCGGCGCTTTGGCATCTTATACAGCCCGCGCACGCGCGCAGGCTCATGTTTATATGCCCAAGGACGCGCCATTACCTAACCAGGTTGAAGTCAAAGCCGCGGGGGCAGAACTGATCCTTGTCGACGGGCTGATCTCCGATGCCGCCAAACTGGCTGGTGAAGCCGCTAAACAACATGGCTGGTTCGATGTTTCCACTTTTAAAGAGCCTTACCGCTGCGAGGGAAAAAAGACCCTGGGTCTGGAACTGGCAGAGGCCTTTGGCTGGAATCTGCCGGATGTGATCATCTATCCTACCGGTGGCGGGACAGGCCTAGTTGGAATGTGGAAAGCTTTTGAAGAACTGGAAGAAATTGGTCTGATCTCAGGCAAGCGCCCACGCATGGTCAGCGTACAAGCAGAAGGCTGCGCGCCAATTGTGCGGGCTTTTAAAAATAACTACGAGCGCGCCGTTTTCTGGGAAAATGCGCAAACCATTGCAGCAGGCCTTCGGGTGCCCGGCGCATTCGCTGACCGGCTGATTCTGCGCGCAATTCATGAGAGTGGTGGTACAGCTCTTGCGGTTTCAGACGATAAAATTTTAGCCTGCCAAAAGGAAATGGGAGGCTATGAGGGTATTTTCGCAGCACCAGAGGGAGCCGCAACCCTGGCCGCTTTGAAAAAGTTGCTGGATGATGGCTGGGTTGGCCAGAATGAACGCGTGGTCTTATTCAATACCGGTTCTGGATTGAAGTATTTATCATAGTGGCACGGAGGCGGGACGCTTTGCCGTGCCATTACGGAAAGATGATCAAGAGGTTTAATGAGCGATAACCAACGTGCCATCCTTGAGCTTTTATACAAGGTCAGCCGCGAGTTTGCCACTGCGCTGGACCTTAAGACTGTGCTGACGCGCGTGCTCTTTTCAGCCATCCACAATGTAGGTGGTGAAAGGGGCAGCGTGGTCGTAATGGATGACAACGGAAAATCCGTTGATTCAGCCTTTGTTTACGGCAGCCAGGTTCGCGACAGCGCCACTCTGCATCTAAAAGAAACTGTCGATCGCGGCCTAGCGGGTTGGGTCGTGCGCAGCCGCGAGGCGGTATTGGTACCAGATACCAGCCAGGATTCACGCTGGTTGCATCGCAAGGATGATGAAATCGAAAACTCTGGCGCGAAATCCGCCATCTGTGTACCATTGATGGCACGCGAAAAGCTGGTGGGGGTGCTGACACTGGTCCACCCCATCCCAGGAACCCACACAGCCGAACATCTCGAGCTTATGCAGGCAATTGCTGATCAGGCAGGCATTGCCGTGTTGAACGCGCGCTTGTTCACTGAAAGCCAGCGCCAGGCGCGGGTTATGACTGCACTGGCTGAAGGCGCAGCCAACCTGAATTCAGCCGTTAGAATTGATGACCTGTATCAAAAAATCCTGGCCCAAACCAAGAACACTTTGCAGGTAAAAACCGCTGCCCTGGCAATCATGGAAGGTCAGGAATTGGTATTTCGCGCTGCCAGTGAAGATGGCGCCAGCTTGATCGGCAGGCATATTAAGTTGGACGAAGGAATAGCCGGAACAGTTGCCAGGCAAGGTTACGGGATGATCATTTCCCCCAACTCATCGGATACCCAACCTTTGCTTTCAGAAGCTGAAATGATCAAAGGTGTCAACATTCGCGGCTTCGCCTGCGTTCCCATCCATATACAGGATAAGGTCATCGGTGTACTGGAAGTTATGAATCCATTGACAAAATCCTTTGATCCGGATGCGCTGTTGGTTCTGACCGGTTTAGGTGCGCTGGCTGGGACGACAATCCAGAATGCGCGCCTGTTCGAAAGCCTGGATGCCGCCCGCAAACGTTACCGCGACTTATTTGACGACAGCATCGACCCAATCATAATTACGGACATGGGAGGGAAAATTCTCGAGATCAACAAACAGGCCTCAATCTTCTCGGGGCACACACCTGCTTTCCTGCATACCATAAGAATTGACCATGTGCACGAAGTGAATTATGAGAAGACAGGCCACCGTTTTGACAACATCGGTGATGCAACAATTTCATACGAAGCCACCATGCGCGACAGCGCAGGTAAAACCCACCCGGTACAGGTATACGTCCGCAAAGTAACGTTCAACGAAACCGAATCAATCCAATGGATTTTGCGTGACATAGCAGAAAGAAAAGACCTAGATGCCCTGCGTGAAGACCTGGCGGCGATGATCTATCACGATTTGCGTTCACCTCTAGCCAATATTCTCTCGAGTGTTGAAATGCTGGATGATGTCATACCCGTGAGTGAAAGAGAGCTGGCAGAACCCATATTGCGGATCGCGCATCATTCAATCGAACGCATCGAGCGGATGGTCAGTTCTCTGCTGGATATTAACCGCCTTGAACAAAACCAGGCGGTGGGCGAACGCCAAACTTCAAATGCGCAAGCGCTGGTGAGCTACGCAATTGAAGCAATCAAGCCCTCCACCGATGGCCGCGAGCAGACCATAAAAACAGAACTCAACCAGAATCTCCCTATGATTTCCGTGGATACGGACATGATCCGGCGGGTGTTGATCAACCTACTGGAAAACGCAGCAAAGTACACACCGGTAGGCGGGGAAATTATTATTGGTGCAGAATCCCGTGGAGAGTTCATGAAGTTCTTTGTCCAGGATAATGGACCGGGGATCCCGGAAGAAGAAAGTGAGCATATTTTTGACAAGTTTATCCGTGTCAAGAACTCGAATGGCGCTCGCGGTTTAGGCGTAGGGCTGGCTTTTTGCAGGCTTGCGGTTCAAGGGCACGGCGGAAAAATCTGGGTGGAACCCGCTGTTGTCTGTGGATCCAGGTTTGTTTTTACCCTGCCTGTTATCAAGGCTTGAATGTTTTTTTAGGCGTTATTGGAAGTTTGCTTAACAAGGAGAATAAATGCAGTCTCTTGCGAATCATGTTTATATCGAAGAACAATACCCCGGCGTAACGCTGGGAGTGGTCGCCCTACCCCATGGGCTGATCCAAATTGATGCGCCTCCAGCCCCCGAAGATACACGCTCGTGGCGCGCTGCGCTTTTGAATTTAAACAGCGGCGTCGAACGTTTATTGGTCAACCTGGATGGCCATCCTGACAGAACATTAGGCGCACGCGCAATGGAATGCACCATCATTGCCCATGAAAAAACCGCCGAGACCTTTCGTAACCGTCCAAACACATTTAAAGCCCAGGGTGAAGAAACAGGCGCTGACTGGGAAGCCGTGGTGGGATTGGGCAGCATCCGGTGGGCTCCACCAGATATCTCGTTCACCTCGCAGATGTCGATCGATTGGAGCAATTTTTCAG
>Ga0172367_10009722_pt1 | contig 10500 bp, 13 predicted proteins | sample Lak10m_FD_114542 | JGI IMG/M metagenome (GOLD analysis project Ga0172367, IMG submission 114542) | Freshwater microbial communities from Kabuno Bay, South-Kivu, Congo - kab_022012_10m | ecosystem: Environmental > Aquatic > Freshwater > Lake | place: Democratic Republic of the Congo: South-Kivu...
CGCAGGATAACTTTTCCCCCGGCCTGTACGGAATGAACAACAGCATGGTCAAGAATTGTCACGTCGCCATGGGCAACAATGGGCCCCTTGACCCTGCACTGGCTGCCGATAATAGCACTCCAGCAGCTGATGTCCAGGGCAACGCTTGAGCGGGGGCCGAGTTCCAGGTTCCCGGTGACATTGAGTTTTCCCCAGAAGTGGATATGGGGCGGGACAACAAAATCCCCGTCGATTTTTACGTTCCCCTCAAAATAAGAGCCTTTCTGGGCATAGAACGTGGAACCTTTCTGCATCACGGTCGGCATGGTCTCTGTAGGGTATTTCTGGAACGATCAGGGGATAAACTTGTTGCTCACGGGGGCAAAAACGAGGGGGATCCAAGGAAGAGCGCCGAGAGGGTAAAGACCAGGAGCGACGCAAACATCCCAATCTTCAGCAGGGTCGATGCCCCTGACCTTTTCACTCCATCAGGTGTCCTGGCCTTAAGAGCCAGGAGGCAGGCTGCGATGAGAACGGCATCCACCGCGAGGATCCCCCCGATGTACCACATCCCCCACCACCGGTAGGGGACAAGGCTTGACGCTGCGCCCATGGTCGCGCAGAAGATGGCGATGAAGACCGTCTTTTGAATCCCGAGCCGTATGGGTACCGTGACTGCACCGCTCGCCTCGTCTCCCAGAACGTCTTCGGCATCCTTGATCAGTTCCCGGGCAAGCATGACAAAGAACGTCATGATCGCAAACGGGACGACATGGACCAGCCCGGCAGGGCCGGCAAGCGCCCCCCCGTACAGGAACATGCTTGCCGCAAGGTACGAGACTGCAAGGTTACCGGCAAGGGGCATCCGCTTGAGCCGGGCTGCATAGGCAACGAGAAGAAATGAGTTGATGACCGCGATGGCGATGCAGAGCCAGTTGGTGAAGAAGCAGACCATCAGACCCAGGAGGAAGAGGGCATACGCAAAGGTGCGGGCCTGATAGGGGGTGACCTGCCCCGAGGGGATCGGGCGATCAGGACGGTTCACCCGGTCAATCTCGATATCGAAATAATCGTTGATGACGTTTCCCGCAGCCGTTACAAGGGAAACGACCGCGAACAGGAGCAGGACCTGCGGGACGAGGGTGCCGGTCGCGATCAGGTACGCGACAATCGCTGCAATACCGGCAACCAGGGAGTTTGCCGGCCGGGTGATCCTGAACAGTCCCGCGGCGTTCATGTACAATCACTTGGGAGTTCCTGGTACATAAAATCCAAAGGACACCGTATGAAAACGAGGACGGGCGAGGGGGGATTTGAACCCCCGGCGTTCAGCTTAGGAGGCTGACGCTATGTCCGGGCTAAGCCACTCGCCCTGCTCATATCCATTGAAGGGGAATATGTATAAGTTTTGTGCGCTGCAACAGATGTGCGACATGGAATTAACCGAGGCAAAAGAGGGGACTACCACCGTTCTTATACCGGTCCAGGACGATGCCACCCAGTTCCCCCCGGGATCTGCCCCGATCTTCTTCAACCGGCGGATGGAACTTAACCGGGATATAACCATCCTCCTCCTCTCGATCCTCAAACCCTCGGACTATCTCGATGCCATGGGGGCAACCGGTATCCGGGGACTCCGGGTGGCAAAAGAGTGTGACATCCCCGTCACGATCAGCGACCGGGAACCGGCCGCCATTGACCTGATCCGGCAGAATATTGCCCGGTCGGGATTGGATATCAGCGTCATCGAACAGGACGCCAATGCCCTGCTCACGGAACAGTCATTTGATGCGGTGGACCTCGATCCGTTTGGTACGCCGGCCTGGGTCATCGATGCCGCGATCCGGGGCACCCGCAGGTATCTCTTTGTCACAGCAACCGACACGGCGCCGCTCTGCGGGGCCCACCTCAAGGCAGGGATCCGGCGCTACGGGGCGATCCCGATGAACACCGAATATCACAGCGAGGTGGGCCTGCGCATCCTCCTTGGTTTCGTTGTTCGGGAAACGGTGAAATATGACCGGGGGATCGAACCCCTCTTCTGCTATTCGCGGGAACATTTCACGCGCCTGCACCTCCGTATCACCCGGGGAGCAAAAGCTGCTGATGAAACGCTATCGCATATCGGCCATATCTACCAGTGCAGAAAATGCCCGTACCGCGAGGAGCACCCCGGCATGCACGCGGTATCCGCAACCTGCCCCCACTGCGGCGTTCCACTCCAGCCGATCGGCCCGCTCTGGCTGGGCAGTATCCACCGTGGTACGATCATTGACCAGCTCCGGTCACTCGCCGGGGCCATGGAGCTCGGGACAAAAAAGGATATCTTCAAACTGCTGGATGCCTGCCGGGAGGAACTCCCGACATCCACTTTCTACGATTACCATGAACTGGCAAAACTGAAGGTCTGCTCCCCGCCCAATATCGCGACCGTGATCGAACGGATCCGGGCAGCAGGGTATGCGGTGACCCGGACCCATTTCTCCGGGTACGGTATCAAGACCGAAGCACCCCTTCAGGTCGTTTTTGACGCGATCAGCGTTCCGCGATGATCGAGAGTATATCCGAGTCCGCGATCGCGTGGGTGAGCCCGACCCGCTGACCGGGATGCTTAACCGATCTTCCCCAGATCCGGGCATAGCGGAACTTGTCGACGAAATCCCGGTGGAGCTTGGTACAGACGTCCTCGACCGTGCTGCCCTGCCGGATAATCAGGGGTTCCTCCATATCGGCCTCCTCGCCGTAGGGCTTGAGGTAGACCCGGATGAACCCGAGGCAGTCGTAGATGGCGTCCTTGAGTTCCTCCGTGTGATATCCGACGTGGGCAGAGATCATGATCGGGGGGCTGCCGAACCGCTGCCCGATATCGTGCTCAATCTCCAGATAGCGTTCCTTGTCCACGAGGTCGACTTTGTTGACGGCGATGAATGCCGGGATGTACACGCGGTTGCCCTGGAGGGCATCGATGAGATCGTCCTGGGTTGCATTCCCGCGGATCAGGATATCGGCGTTCATCATCTTGCTCTCGGCAAGGATTGACCGGACCTCCTCGATATCGAGATCGAGCGTCCCGACCGCGTTGAGCCGGATACCGCCATGGGAACTCTTCTTGATGGTGATGTCCGGTTTGGGGACGTTGATCCGTATGCCGGCATCATAGAGCTCCTTTAAGAGGACATCGAAGTGGGCCTCATTGAAGACATCCACGAGAATGATAACGATGTCAGCGCCGCGGACCACGGCGATGACTTCCTTGCCCCCGCCTGGCCCCTTGGTGGCGGCGGCGATAGGTCCCGGGCAACCGCGGAGCAGGATCTGGGCGCTTTGATGCTCCAGGGCACCGGGAACCACCGTGAGCGTTGTGAAGGCATAAGCCCCGACCGCACTCTCAGTACCGGTGAGCTTGTTTAAGAGTGTGCTCTTACCGGTTGAAGGGAAACCAACAAGGACGGCCGTGGCATCACCGGACTTTTTTACCGAATAGCCTTCACCGCCACCACCGGCCTTCATGGCGCGGTTGACCGCTTCGTCGCGGAGGTGTGCGATCTTGGCCTTGACCCTGCCGATATGCTTCGACGTAGCCTTGTTATAGGGAGTCTTGACTAACTCGTCCTCAAGCTCCTTGATCTGTTCCTCAAGACTACTCATTCCTATATTAATCGCCGCACGTCCGAGATATAGTTGTTCATCACCGAAAGGGATGACCGGGCTGCCCGGGACCAGATCCGGTTTTTGTTTCTGCCGTGAGTGGAAAAGCCGGAGTACACCCTCCGACCCCCTCATACCCAAGGTGGGAAACTCCTCCCGGATTCTGTCATGATCAGCTCCAGGAAATGCCCGTAGCCGGAATCGGCCGGGAGGGGGTTGGGCGGTGTACTTTGTAAAGCCTGGGCCATGGGCGGCCAGTTTTTTCCGGGTTTTCCGGTGGAAATCAACGCCATACCCATCCGGCAACCGGAAACAAAGTACACCGCCCGACCCCTGCATGGTACCACAGGGCGGCATCTGGCCGGTCATGCACGGATTGGATAACCATGTCCACCCGGGCGTGAAACGGGCATTGATGGACCGGGGCAGGATTGGGATAAAGGCAGCCCCTGCATCAACATGTTTAAGTAACCATATGACGTAAATAAGAGGGCAACTTTGCTGCTATAGTGTAGTCCGGCCAATCATGCGAGCCTCTCACGCTCGCGACTGGGGTTCGAATCCCCATAGCAGCATCCTGTTTTAAGGTCAAAATCCACCAGAGCAACAGCCATATTCTTTTAACCGGGAGCCTTGTTGAAACGGAATCCTGATAGACAGATAATAATCTATTAATGGATTCAGGGCGAATGTTTTCACCTAATATTTCTGGAGTGAAAAAAATGGAAAAAGCAACATTTGGTCTCGATGAGAACATTGCATCAGCATTGACCTACGTACTCGGATTTTTGACCGGCATTATCTTCTTTTTAATTGAGAAGGAGAACAAGACAGTCAGATTCCACGCAATGCAGTCAACGATCGTTTTCCTGGGACTCTTCATCGTCTTTGTCGTTGTCAGCTTCATCCCCTTCATCAACATGCTCTTGATCATTGTCTGGCTCCTTGAGATCGTACTCTGGCTGGTCCTTATCATCAAGGCGTACCAAGGCGAGAAGTTCAAGCTGCCCGTAGTCGGCGACATGGCCGAATCCTACGTATAATTTTTTTCTTTTCCCACCTTTTCATCCGGTATTCCTGCAAAACTGAAGACCGCAGAAGGATCAATTAAAACCTGAAGAGACCGGTGCACTGTTCTCAAAAACAGAATAATATGACGGTTTTCGTAATTAAATCGCCCGGAACCGTTTTACGACAATATCCATGCCCTTCTTCTTGATCTCCACCTTGATCTTTGAATCTTTATACGCCACCTCAAAAATTCCCGTCTTTCCTGAATCAACAAGCCGCTGCAGGGCCAGCATGTCCGACCTGTGCATCCGCTTGAAATCGTCACCCTCATAGATCACTTTGACCATGGTCTACCTCCTCACTGCGAGTCCACTGGACAATGGACCAGTACACTTATCAATCTTGTGCGCTTTTCATTTCTGACCCTGCACTACAAGCCATAGACTAATCCTAACGAGATTTCGGCGAATTTTAACCAAAGCATTAAATAACGTATCCCGGCATATCCCTATACGAAGAGTTATGAGCAGGGAGAAGATCAAAGTCCCCGGAAAAGTCTATGAGGAATTAGTCGCCCTCAAGACGGAGATCCATTTCACCCAGGATCATTCGGACACCATCAAGAAAGCAGAAGACCGCGGATACATGAATGCTGCAAACTGGATCCGGCAGAACGAGCAGGCGTACAAGATCGGGTTTGCATGGGGATTCGAGCCATCCGGTGAAGAGCCCCAGGGGATCCTCCGGGACATCCCGGCCCAGGAAGCCCCGGTGCAGAGACGAACCATCTCCCGCCCGGTACAGACCATGCAGCCCCGGGGCAGCAAGAAGTCCGGCAGTTCCGATGGCATCATGGCCCGCTTCAGGAACTGGCTTGGTAAATATTTCTGATTCTTTTTTTCATTAGCTGCCGTTTACAGGGGGGGCGGACGGTATTGAATTGGCAGCCGGCCCTGTTCTGACTATTCCCCGGAAAACCCTGCAGAGATACCGGAATTCCCGCCATCCTGTCCCTCGAGCGACCCATGGAACCCGGCATCATTCCCGCATGTTTATTCCACGGGCCGGTACAATACCTGAGCAGGAGAACTAGTCATGCCACGAGAACTTGATGAGAAGGATATTGCCATTCTCAAAAAACTTGCCCCGGAGTGCGGAGACCTGACCTGTTCCGGTTCCGGCCATATGTTTCACTCCATCCTGCCCCCGGTCTCCAACCATTTTTCCGAGGACAGCAATGATTTCGTCCGGAGGATCAGCCTTCTCGACAACGGGGACCTTACCTACCTTACGGACATGATCGAGAAGGGCGAGGAGAGCATGGGATGCCTTCCTGTCGAGGATGTCGAGGCTTTTGTCCATTTAATCCATGATCGCCTCTCACCCGAAATCGCCCAGAAGGTCATCAGTACCTATGAATCCGGCTACGAATGCGAACGGTAAAAGAAGGGTCCCCTCCGTGACTGAAGATTGTTCCCGGCTCATCAACCTGTTGCAGGATCCGCGGGTATCCTGCCGACAGGAGGCAGTGCGGGAACTGGGCAAATCCGGAGATCCCGCCGTGGTTGAGGCCCTTGGTGGCATGCTGAACGATCCCAACCCGGGTGTGCGGATCGAGGCTGTGCAGGCCCTCGGACATATCGATGACCCGGCTGCGGTCCCGTTCCTGGTTACCGCCCTGGGTGATACCGGGGCAGAGATACGTGCTGCAGCTGTTGCGGCGCTTGGCAGGATTAAGGGCAGGGACGCTATTGACCCGCTGGTCGCCTGCCTTAGCGACAGGGACCTTCAGGTCAGGACCGGGGCTGTCGAGGTCCTTGGAAAACTGGGCAACGAGAGGGTACTGCCCCATCTCAAAGCCATGGAACGCGACCCGTTTTCCGACATAAGGGACGCTGCGGAGAGGGCCGTTTTGAAAATCAGGAGCAGAAGTAAGATAAAATAACCAAACGCCTGCCCCGGAATCCCGTCAGTTCCGGGCAGCAGGAAAATCTTTTACCTCAGGCCCCGGTACAATACCTCACAGAAATTACAGGAGTTAAAAAATGTCTGACAAGCCGACCATGATTGAGCATGTCACGAATATCTTCTCACTCGTCCCCCTCATCCTTTACACGGTAGTCGCCTTCATGCTCACCATCATTGCGATCGTGTCCGTCTGGGATTCGGCGGTTTTGGTGTATCACCTGGTTATCCCGACAACAGTACCGGCAAATATCATTGATATCATCAATTCCCTGCTCCTCACCATCACCATCATCGTCCTCTTCGAAACCGTTGCTATCTATTTCCGGACAAAGCAGGTTGATGTGCGGGTTCTCTTGATCGCCGGCCTTACCGGGATGGTGAAGCACATCCTGGTCTACAATATGGGAAGTATCGACCCGGTAACCCTGTTTGCAACAGTTTCCCTCCTTGCAGTCCTGATAGCAGGGATCGTGCTCATCAAGCCCGGAAAGTCCACATAATTTTTTTCACCTTATTCCATGCTTTTTTAAGGATACATGCTCTAACCACTGGATGAAAGACCGGTGAGCCATATTTCTGACGTTATTGCAGCTGCTGACCTGAAAAAAACCTACGGCGACATGACAGCAGTTAACGGGATACAATTTACCGAGCGAAAGGGGGAGATCTTCGGGTTCCTGGGTCCGAACGGGGCCGGGAAGACAACGACCATGAAGATGATCACCGGCGTTTCCCCAAAGACCTCGGGAACCCTCCTGGTACTTGGCATGGACCCGGACCACCATCCGGCAGAGATCAAGGCCCGGCTCGGCATTGTCCCGCAGGAGACAAACCTTGACCCGGATTTCACCTGCCATGGCAATCTCACAACCTATGCCCGGTATTTCGACATCCCTCAAAACGAAGCGGAAAAGAAAGCTGACGAACTGCTCGAATTTTTCCAGCTGCAGGACAAGCGGGATGTCTCCATTGACAAACTCTCTGGTGGCATGAAGCGCCGGCTCATCCTCGCCCGTGCGCTCGTCAACACACCTGAAATCCTCATCCTTGATGAGCCCACCCTCGGCCTTGACCCCCAGGCACGGCACCTTATCTGGGACCGGCTGAAACTGCTCAAGGCACAGGAAAATATCGTTGTTTTAACAACCCATTACCTTGACGAGGCTGCCCGGCTCTGCGACCGGCTGGTCATCATGGACAACGGGAAGATCCTGGTCGAGGGATCACCCACTGAACTGGTGAAGAAATATGTGGGCGAGGAGATTGTTGAAGTGGAGAATACCAGGGAGATCCTTACCTGCATCACCGCACAAAAGATCCCCTTCGAGATTTTCGGGGACACCATCCAGATCGTCACGACCTCTGCCCGGGATGTTGCTCGCACGCTGTTTGAGAACTGCCAGCCCAAGAAGATGCTGACCCGCCCGGCAACCCTTGAGGACGTATTCCTGAAACTTGCCGGCAGGACCCTGAAGGAGTCATGATGCCATCCCTGCTCTCGTTTCCCCGCATTTCCCGGCGTGCAGGAAAGGTCTGGTACCGGAACCTCGAGGTCTTCATCAAGACCTGGAAAGTGAACTTCTTCCCACCATTCATCGAGGCATTCCTTTACCTGATGGCAATCGGGCTTGGCATCGGGTCCTATGTCGGTTCAATTGAGGGAATCCCGTATGTGAATTACATAGCACCGGCAATCCTTGCCATTGCGGTCATGAACTCGGCATTCTTCGAATGCACGTACGGGTCGTACGTCCGGATGTACTACCAGAAGAGCTTCGATGCCATGATCGCAACCCCGCTCTCCATCGAGGATGTGATTGCCGGGGAACTCCTCTGGGGTGCAACAAGGAGTGTCATGTACGTTGCGATCATGCTCCCGGTGCTTGCGGCATTCAATGTCATCTCCCTGCCGGCATCCCTCCTTGTGCTGCCCCTGGCATTCCTCGGAGGGCTGATGTTTGCGGGCATTGGCATGTGCTGTACCGGGATAACCACGGGTATCGAGACCCTGAATTACCCGGCATTCCGGTTCATCACCCCCATGACCCTCTTCTCGGGCACCTTCTTCCCGCTTGCCCTGATGCCGGTAATCCTCCAGTACATTGCGATTACCCTCCTCCCCTTAACGCACCTGGTTGCGGCGATGAGGATCTGCACCCTCCCGGCATTTTCAGCTACAATCTTCCTGAACCTTGCATGGATGGCGGCTATCACCCTTATCGTCTGCATTGTCTCGATCAACCTGATGAAACGACGGCTGATTGTCTGAAGTGCAGAAAAAACACCAATGTTTCAATTTCCCATGGAGGGAAAGGGTATTATGAAGCGTACCGGTAAGAGTTATACCGGGAGCACATGTCAAAACTGATCCTTCTTTATTACCTGTTCCTCTTCTCAACCGCCGGGCTTATTCTCGCACTGCTGCTCCTTGCGGATATGGCATGGCTGATGCCGGCCCTGATGATGATCGGCCTTATTCTCCTCACCAACATGATCGTCTTTGTCATGAAACTTCATATGTAAGGATTATTTCACGGGCAGATATTGCAGGGACCTGACGATACGGAGAACCAGGAGAGTTTCCCCTTCAATCGGTTCATCGAGAAGAATATCACTCGAAAAACCATGGGAAGCAAAGATTTCCTTCACTGCAGATACACCGGTGAGGGAGGAGATCAGCAGCAGGATCCTACCTTCCGGAGAGAGCACCGGTCCCACTCCCGCTGCAAAGCGTTCGATGACATCGCGCCCGGATTCGCCCCCGTCCAAGGCATACTCCAGCCAGTCATCCAGCCGTTCTTCGGGCCGGGTGGGAAGATAGGGCGGGTTGAAGAGGACCAGGTCAAAGGGCCCCCGTATCCCTTCGAAGAGATCTGTCCGGATCACTTCGACACCCCTCTCCTTAGCACAGTGTACAGCATGGGGATTGATGTCCGTTGCAACCAGGTTTGTCACCCGGGAAAGTTCTGATGCAATGGTACCTGACCCGGTGCCGATCTCCAGCACCCGGTCACCGTGGCGAATTTCCCGCCGGGATGCATCCAGCAAAAGGCAGGTGTCTGCTTCCGGCTGATAGACCTGGGCAGGATCGAAGGGCATTACCGGAATCATGGGAAGAGCCGGGCAAAAAGGGATTGCTTTCCCCTCACAGCGCCCGCACGGCAGAAAGTGGATGATAGCTCATGAATAAGATATATACAATGAATCTGCCGGTAGTTTATGGGCGGAAAAAACGGCTTTTCTCTAAAAAACCGACAGTTCCACCCGGAATCGGTGTTTTACGGGAAAGAAAAGATGGGTTTTAACAAAAAATCGCCTGAACGCTCACACTACCCGGACCGGATCGCGTAATCTGCCGGACTTTTTAGGACAGGACCGTTTTCTCCGTGGCAGGGGGCGCCATTGGAAATGTGAGAGATCGTCCCTGAAAACTGCATTGTCTTACTCCGTGATCGAGTCACGGAATATCCCGCGGTCACGATCCTCACAGGCACGCGAGTAATTCCTGCGGGCAGCGGACGCTGATGAGTTCGCATAGCAGTACGCACACAGGAGCATGCAGGTGGAGTACTGCCCGATATCTTTTGAGACGATACACCGGCAGGTATTCCGCTGTCCCGGGTCTTTGAGATGACGGAATGGATCGGATACACCCTCAAAGCCCTCCAGGATCTTTTGTTCTTCGGGATGCAGGAATTTCATCAGCTCCCGGTCTTTCCCGAATTCCTGTATCAGGAGATCTGGGCTGATACACTGCCCCCTCCCGATGCCATAGGCTGAAAGGTCACGTTTCTCCCCGCAGGCAGTAATAGCAAGCCCCCAGCGCTGATTGAGGGCAGAAAGACCGTTACAGAACTCCGCTACTTCTGCATCGGTAAATTCCCTTATATCCGA
>Ga0172367_10009723_pt1 | contig 10500 bp, 5 predicted proteins | sample Lak10m_FD_114542 | JGI IMG/M metagenome (GOLD analysis project Ga0172367, IMG submission 114542) | Freshwater microbial communities from Kabuno Bay, South-Kivu, Congo - kab_022012_10m | ecosystem: Environmental > Aquatic > Freshwater > Lake | place: Democratic Republic of the Congo: South-Kivu...
ATGCCTGATCGACGACCAGTATGGGAAAAAATACGATCGTACTATGTGAATCCGGCAAATTACGATAAACTGGTATTTTTTCCTGAAAGGCCTCGGTAATCGCCTGGGAATCGAGATGACCAGCCAGCGCCGGACCGACGTTGCCCGGCCGGCCTGAGCGCGGCAACAGGACCACCTCCGCCCGCAACTCTCGACTCAGTGCCCTCATAAAGTGATCATCAAGACGAACGCCAATGGAAAGCGTTCCGATAATCCTATCGCCCACTCGCACAGGTTCGATCGCCTGAATCGCAATGCCCCGGGTATCAAATGTACTGACAAGTTGACGGCGCCCACTCAGAGCCTCAAACACCCCCCAGGCTGTCGCGCGCCCTCCGCGCCGCGCCGGCTCGTCGGCCCGGTAAACAATCACTTCCTTGTCGTTGGTCAATTCCAGAATATCGAGACCGGCCCCCCTAGCGGTCTCCTCGACGCGCCGGGCAATCTCGGCCAGCGTATCCGCGTCGCGGTCACCAATGGGGGCACCGGAAGCCTCGCCATGGTCGCCAGTGGGCCAAATCACCTCCCCACTTCCGGCCACCAGCAGGCGCGCCGCCAACGCAACACGCTCGGCATGCTGAGCAATCAGACGTTCGACGACATTTCCGATCGATGTTATTTTATCAATCTCCCGATCGCGCACACTTTCATCGAGCAACTCGCCGGCCCCCCAATATGAAATGGCCTGCGAGAGCGCAGTCAAGGCAAACAAAAGAAGCGCCAATGCTACTCTAGTCTTACCAACAAACCTCATCAAACGAACACCGGCAGCCATTGATATCTCTGGACGCATTCTCTCTATGCGGCGCCACATCATCGTCAGAGTCCGCCAAAGGATGGGATGACGCCATAGGCCCGCAGCAACGCAGCACCGGACGGCGACTGAATGAACGTGACAAATGCCTGCGCCGCCGGCGTCATGTGGCTCCCTTTGTAAATCAGCCCCAACTCCAGAAACAACGGGTAGCGCCCGGCGTTCATGTTTTCCGGCGTCGACTCCACGCCATCGAGAGACAACAGCACCACCCGGGTCTTGCACGCAAACAGAGCGGAGCGATTGAGAAAGCCGAGACTGGTCGGAAACCGGTCCAGCAGTTCCACCATCTCCGGGTCCAAATGCACGAGCTTGACCTGATCACCGAAGACGATTTTCTCAAACGCCCCGATATGGCGCATGATCGCCCGCCGGGAGGCGTCGGTCGGCTCTCGCCCTATCGCCCGGATAGGTCCGCCCCCCCCTCCCAGTTCGCCCCAATCCGTCACCAGACCCTGATAGGCGGCTACCGCCTGAGCCGAAGAGATACCCCCCAACGTGACCGCCGCCCCGCCAACGAACACCACCGAGTCGCGTCCGAGCGGGACAAACCGGAGTCCGCCCCGGAGTTCCTGATCTGTCAGGGGACGTCCGACCCGCCCCAGGCTGGCGGCGCCCGACCCAACATCCCGGACCGCCCCGGCGGTCCCGGTCGACGCGGGCAAAGTCACCTGATACTCGCCCTGCCGCCGATTGAACTCCTGGGCAAGCCGGCCCAACATATACTCAGGATTGCCGCTGCCGGGAACGACCAATTCCTCGGCACGGCCAACGCCGGTCACCGCCACAGCCAAGAGCAAAACGAAAAAAATTCGACCAAAACTATAAGCAGTCACACCCTACCCTCCACTCCACGGGGCGCCGGCCGGTGCGGGCGATATCCCATGACAAAACGCCTCCCTTTAAGGGATGTCCCAGGCATCGCGTCTCGCTCGCACGCCAGTATAGCCGACCGCCCCGAAAAAAGAATACCCTCGCGCCTCCTGCCTCCGGACCATACGACGGAAGCACGGAAAGCAAACTGGATGCCTGCCGGAGAACGACAAGACGCCAGCAAGACCACTTGAAAAATTCCTCCCGTATCATACCAGCGAACGTAATGGTTGATCCATTGCCTGCGGCGTAGCCGGCTCGCGCCAGCCGTCAGGGGATGCCGTCCCCCGCCCCCCCCAAGCCAAAGGCCGGTCGGCCTTTGAGAACCGATTATAATGGCAATGGATCAGACTCTAGGCTCATTGGTATCACTCCCTTACGTCGGCGCCGGATGACCGAAGTTTCGCTGACAACGCAGAGGTCGCTTGCCCCGCGTCAAACGCCGAGATAAATTGCAAAAGCCTCACAAAATGACATTGAGGCCCTTCCCGACGCTGACGGAGTCCCGTATCATGGCCTCCTTGATGCCGCCCGGTGGCACGGGCCTGTAATGCCTGGTGCGATTCTCGCTTTGAAGCCCTATCCTTTTGAGGGGTCGGGACCTTCCAGGCAGTCGCACGGGACGATCTCAAGCAGGGGCGGGAGCAACGCCGATGGCCATGTACCTGCATGTCGTTTCCGGCCCATACGCTCTGCTTTTTCACGCCGATGACGTCCGCGAGGTCCTGGACCTGCGGCACGGCTCCAAACATCTCGCCGGCGAGTTGGCCGCCGGACACCGGTCCTGGCGGGAGCACATGCTGCCGGAGGTCAAGTTGCGGGCGCTCTTCTCGCTTCCCGAGCAGGACGCCGAGGCAGCGCTCGTCTATGCCAGCACGACGGCGGAGCCGACTTGCGTGATCGAGGTCGACCGCATTTCGGGCCTTGTGCACCTGACCGACGACGCCTTCCGCCCGATGCCGCCGGTCAGTCCGGCGGCGCGGCAGGTCTTTGATGCCGTCCACACGGAGTCCCGCACCGGAAAAAACCTCCTGCGCCTGCGGCGTGGCCTCGAGTTGCCGGGTCTGGCCGGCCATCTTTCGGAGCAGACAGACATCCTTGATCGATAAGGCCGCGACCGATACGGCTGCGACCGATAAGGCAACCGCCTTCGCCTCTTTGCCCACGAAGGGCGCTCTCGTCCCACCTTCCGGTTCCATCCCGGTCGTTCAGTCCACCGCAGAACGACCACCGATTGCTTCAACGGCAAATTAATGCGGAAGACCCTACAACACGACTATCTCCCCTCGACCTTCCTCGATCGTGGCGTGGCGATACCATTCACCACGCCGGATCTGCTGGGCGCGCGCGCGCGGCCGGGACCGCGGGGCCGGCTGGAGTTCGTCATTTCCAACCCGGGCGGTGGACGCGGTAATTATGTAATGGGCTGGGAGAGCCTCAGCAATCTTGCGAGAGTTACGGTTCATGACCGTCTGCTGCACGATCGGATCGCGGAGTTGCCGATGATCGTTCCATCCGCTATTCGGCGGGTGGCCGACGAGGTGGCCGTGAGCGGATCGGCCGGCCGGCCGGCGGCCAAGGCGGCCGAGATGCACCGCCAGCGGGAAGAGGCGGACCGTCTGATGGCCAATTACCTGATGACCATCCGGCTGCTTGAGAGCGGCGGCATGAAAGGGGTGGACTGGCGCGCGCTCGATCCCGGCGACCGGGCCCTCCGGGCCAAAGCGCGGGCCCTGATTGCGCGCTTGGCACCACAGTTTGCACTCAGCGGCCAAGCGCTCTTCGACGTAATCGAGTCGCTGAGTGTGGTCATTGCGGCGATCGGCTTTGCCAATCAGGGCTACCGCTCCCGTCTGCCGGAGCTCCTGGCCTCGGTCACCCGCCTCCAGACCCAAATGAGCCGGTTCACCGACGATGATACCGATGCAAGGCCGGCCGCCGCGATGATCTCCGACGTGGCCCGCCTGACCATCGATATCGGGACCAAGGTGCTGGATGCTTGTCACGCCGAGGTCGACAATCCGGTGACCCTGGTCGGTACTTGGCAGAACGAGCGCGACCGGCTGCTCGACCAGTTGACCCGGCCGGACTGGATATTGGACGGCTGGGGTCTCATCTGCGCCCTGTGGGAAAATGCCCTGAGCGCCGATCGCGAGATTCAGCGCTCGACGATCATCGAAATCCAGCGAATGGTGCCGGTGATGCCCAAGGAGGCATCCAACTGGGTCGAAGGCGGCTACGACGAGGCCTTGCAGAAAGACTGGTTCCAGCGGCGCTGGGTCAAGCTGAACACCGACTGGAGAACCGGTGAGTTCATCCTGGAGATGACGGCGCGCAATGAGCTGGTGAAAGCCCTATGACATCGCGACGGATGACACCGGGCAAGCCAGCCGCTCCCCCGGGCGCCTCCCGGGACGAACCGCGGGAGGCAACTCAGGAACTGAGCCGTACCCTGGACACGGCCTCGAGCCAAGCGCTCATCCGAATCATGGAGTATATCGACCGCCTTCCGTCACGAAAAAACGTTGAGGACGCTGTCAGCCGGGTCCGCGACCGCCTCGCCCAGGTGCGGCCGCCGCGGCCGCTGACGGTCAAGCGGGTGCTGGTCCTGCCCTTCGAGGATTTGATCGTCGACGGCGGCCCCGCGGCCGCCGGAGCCTCGTGGGTGGTTCCGCGGCAGACGCTGTCGCAGTTCCATGCCGCCATCCTGACCGGCCTGCCGGACAAGGTGCTCCGCGAAACCGAACTGATGGCCCGGGACCGGACCATGGACGACCTCGCGGCCGTACACCAGATCGGACGCCGGGTCTGGGCCGATGCCGCCCGCATCCTGCGCAGCCGGGCCGAGCCGACGCCCGACCGCCGCGGCACCGGCCTCCCCGCCCGAACTGCGGCCGATGCCGATGCGGGCGCCGGCACCCTGAGCGGCCTTGCGCTCATTCTCGACCATGCCGAGGAGATCACGACCGCGCTCGAGCGGCTGCCGTCCAAACCGATGGGTATGCTGCGCGAGCACCAGCGGGCTACCGCCATCGGCCTCCTGCGGTCAGCGCTGGCCGGCGGCGGCAACTTGTTCCGGACCTGCCTCTCGATCCTGGTTCGCCGCTCCCTCCATCCCTCCGACATCATGACCCTGGTGGTGGAAAACCTGCCAGACCTTACCGCCGACCAACGGGATGGCGCGCTCAGCGAGGTGGGCGGGGAATGCCTGCGCGATATCGGCCGCCTGAACGATCACCTCGAGAGCCTTGGCCCCCGCTCGCTGCTCACCACCGCAGACTCGGTGGTCAAGGTCGCCTGCCTGCTCGAATCGCTGGCCAAGGCGCCCAAGAACGCCCGGCTCGACGCGCGCGAACTCACCACCCGCCGCCAGCAGACCGCAAACCTCGTGCTGAAGACCTACTCCGACGGCGTCCGCGGCGAGGTGCGCCAGACGTTCCTCGACATGACCAGCCGAAGCACGGATGGCAGCACCGACACCGGGGCGGACGCGGAGACGGACACGGAGGACGCGGGTGGGGATGATTTCGTCTCCCGGGCCGAGGCGCTGGCCCGCTCGGCCAAGCGGGTGGAACTGGTGGGAACGCGCCTTGGCCTTGGCGCCAGCCTCAGCGCGGTGGCCGGGGCCGAGAGGCAACTCTATACCGATCATCTGCGCGAGCGCCTCGCCACGCTGACCTTCCGCGGCGCCATTCCGACCGCGCAGGTGATGGACCAAGTCATGGATGAGTTGCGGGTGATCGAAATCCTTTTCGACTCCGATGTCGCCTTTGAACTCATGAAAACCCTGTCCCAGCCAACCGGCCGCACCGGCGGCCGTGCCGGCGGCGATCAGTCCGACTACAGCAGGAACGCCAAGGGACGGCGCGGGGGCGGGAGTGGTGGCGGGGGCGGAGAATGGCGGTAGGCAACGTCCGGAAGGGGGCGAACAATAGGTCAATCCAACAAGCTAACTGTTTAATCCATTGCCAGCATCGTTGCCGGCTCGCGCCGGCCGTCAGGGGACGCTGTCCCCCGACACCCCCAGCCAAAGGCCGAAGGGCCTTTGGAAACCGGTTATAAGGGCAATGGATCAAACGTTACGCTCATTGGTATAATTGGTTCTCAAAGGCCTTTTGGCCTTTGGCTGGGGGTGTCGGGGGACGACGTCCCCTGACGGCCGGCGATAAGCCGGCAACGCCGCTGGCAACGAATCAACCTTTGCACTCGCTGGTATTCCTGCTCCGCCAGGAGCCGCCGGCCCCTGAAACCCCTGGCCTTCCGGCTATAGGATGGGGGCAGCGGCGGGCAGCACGGCGACATTGTCCAAAAGCCGGGCCCGACCGAGCCAGACGGCAGCCAGCAGGCGGCCGGGCCGCTCCAGGTGCTCAACCGCGGCCAACGTCTCGGCATCACAAAGCGCAAGATAATCCAGGCGCCCGAAGCCGTCGGCAGCCAGCCGCTCGCCCGCGGCGGCCAGCACCGCCGGCACCGGCCGCGAGCCGCCGGCGATGGCAGCCGCGCTCTCTATAAGGGTCGCAAACAAGAGCGGCGCCCGGGCCCGCTCCTCGGCCGTAAGATAAGCATTGCGCGAGGAAAGGGCGAGACCATCCTGCTCCCGCACCACCGGTACACCCTCAACCCGGACCGGAATGTCGAGGTCCCGTACCAGACGCCGGATCACCTGGAGCTGCTGATAGTCCTTTTCGCCAAAGAGCGCGACATCGGGCAGGGCCTGGAGCAGCAGCTTGGCGACCACGACCGCGACCCCGCCGAAGTGATGCGGTCGCGTCAGCGCGCACAAGCCGGCGGCGACCCCGCCCTCCACCGTGACCCGGGTCGCAAATCCGGCCGGATACATTTCATTGACCGTCGGCGCGTAGAGAAGATCACAACCGGCGCGGCCGAGCAGACCCCGGTCCCCGCCCTCGTCGCGGGGATAGGCGGCAAAGTCTTCGGTGGGGCCGAACTGGGTCGGGTTGACGAACAAGGACACGCAAGCCCGATCACACACATCCCGCGCCCGCCGCACCAGCGTGAGATGGCCCTCGTGCAGCGCCCCCATGGTCGGCACCAGCGCCACGGTCTTCCCCGCCTGCCGCCAAGCTGCGACCCGGGCGCGCAAGTCCGCAACCGTACGCACAACCTCAGGCACCCCTTCTCCCCGCCCCATCAGCTTACTCCCCAAGCCCCAATTTCGCTTAATACCAACGAGCGTATTGTTCGACCCATTGCCCTTAACCGGTTTCCAAAGGCCTTTCGGCCTTTGGTTGGGGGTGTCGGGGGACAAAGTCCCCTGACTGATCGTGCCGCTATGGGTATACGATCCGTCGGGGGGCTTTCGCCCCCCGAAAAACCCCCAACTGGGGGGCCTGGCCGGCCCCCCAGGCCCCCCCTTCTCTTCTAGAAAGCACCGTCGAGGGCGGACTAATTGGGCAGATAGGTTTCTCCTAATACTCCCATTCCGCCGAGACGCCAACCCTGGGCTGCCCATGGAGATCGACGCCGCCCTCCAGCTTGAGCGTGTCGGTCAATTCCAGTTCAATCTTGGCCTCACTTTTGGGATCGCTGCCGCCCACCCCCTGCTCGACCCCGACGAACACGCCCTCGCCCAGATAGCGGCCGGCGGAAACGGAGCCACCGGTGCCGGAAGCATCGGCGCCATACGAGAGCCGGTCAATACCAAGCGTACGCCGCAGCCGCTCAATCAGCCCCGCCGATCCGCCGAGACCGGCGAGTTGAACGGCCGAATCGGCGAGCTGCGCCGCCTCAAAGCCGGAAAGACTGGTGGAGGCCTTGCCGAACAAAAGCTGCGCCAGCACCTCATCGGCCGGCAACTCCGGAACCGAACTCAACGCCAGCCTGGGATCGCGTACGGTGCCGGTGATGGCAACCGTGGCGGTTACCGAGCGGCCGGTGGCCTTCGCCAGGAGGTCGAGATCGGGATTGTCGATCGCGCCGCCGGCAAAAGCGATCGTGCCGCGCTCGAACCGGAAGCTGTGGCCGAACAGGCTGAGGTCGCCGCGCGAGATCATGAGTTGGCCCTCGATCCGCGGCGCCGACGCGCTGCCGGCCACGATCAGACGGCCGCTGAATTCAAGGTCCAGCCCGCGGCCGCGCACGAATACACGGCCCGGCGCCACCACCGTCACAGCGAGCGCTAGGCCGCCGCCGTCATCCCGCCTGACCTGCCCGGTCTGCCCGCTCCCGGAACCGGCCGCCCGCCCTGCTCCGGGACCCGCGCCCCACCCGACCGTCGGCGCCGCTGCCCGCAGCGGTGGTCGACGCGGCAGGGACACCCGTACGCCTCCTGGAAACGGAAGGATGACGCTGCCGACTTCGGTCACGGCCAGGGTCGGCAGATGGACCGGGGGGCGATCGGGGATGCGCAGTTCCGCCCGCCGCAATGTGGCGGTGCCGGCGAGCCGTGGCGCGGTCAGCGGACCGTCGAGGGTCAGGGCGGCATCGATCTCGGCATCTGCCAACTCGGACGCGATCACCCGGGCCCCCGCGAGGTCGATGCGCAAGGCAACCGTCCGGGCCGCCACCGCGATCGACCCGGCCACCTGAAGCGTGCCGCCATTGGGCGTTTTGCCGCTGAGCGCCACCACGGTCACTGTATCGCCGCGCGCCTCCAGCCGGCCGTTGATGGTTTCGATCACGGTGCCGAGCTCCGGATCCTCGAACCGTCCGTTGGCCACGGTCAGGCTGCCGGCGAGTTGCGGGGCCGCCGGCGTGCCGCCAAGCGTGCCGTCGACCGTGACTCGCCCACCGACCCGCTGCCCGCCCGCCGCCAGCCAATCGTTGGCGAGCGCAGCCTCCAGGACCGCATGAAGCCGGCCGCGCACCGGCGCAGTCGCGGCCGGCCGAACCAGCCAACCATCAGCCGCCGAGAGCGGAAGACTTGCTGTAACGTCCACTCGTGCCGCCGTCCCGCTCGCCTCAAACTCCAGCGCCAGCGTGTCGGCCCGCCAGTGCCCCTGCCCCTGCACCGCCAGCGCCCCCACAGCCGCCATCGCGGACCGACCGCGCTGACCACCTGTCCCCGCCGACGGTAACCCGCCGGCAGGATGACGCTCAGAAGAGGATGCACCCGCTTTGCCGGTTGTCCCCGTGTTGTTATACGGTTTCCAAGGGACCCCCTTCGTTAAAGGACGGGGCCTTTGGTTAGGGGTGTCGGGGGACAAAGTCCCCTGCCGGATCGTGGCACTTGAAGCAAATGCGCCTGCGCCTCGCCTGAGAGATGCTCCCGCCGGCGCCGGTTGCCCCGTGAGCGTCGCTCCCGCCGGCTCCGGCTGGATTAAGGCGCCCGTATCCGCCGGCGCCACCCGGCCGGTGAGGGACACCTCGGCCGCGCCGGGCGACCCGGCCAGCGTCGCCGTCGCGGCGGGGAGAGACCATCCGCCGCCGCGAACGCCGTTCACCGTCAGACGGCCATCGATCCGCCCGCGGACAAGCGCCGGCAGGCTGGGCGCCGTCACGGTCACGGTCAGCCCCAGCCGCTCGGCCGCGAACGTGTCGGCCGGTCCGTCACCGCTGCGCAGCTCCGGCTTGCGCAACTCACCGATCAAAGTCACTTTCTGGCTGTCGGCGGCCCGATCGCCCCCGTCGCGGCCCAAGGTCACATTCGCCTCCAGCGCGCCGCCGACAGTGCCCAGATCAGGCGCCAGCGCCTGCGCAAGCGGACCGAGCTCGGCCACCTTTACGCTGAACGTGCCGTCGATCCCCTCAGGCGCCGCGCCGGACGCCGGCACCGGCACCCGCCCCCGTCCCTCAACCCGGATACCGCCAGCGGCCAGAGTCAGGTCTTCAACCGTCAGCACAGGCGCGTCGGGCCTTCCCTCAAGCCGCCAGCCGGCCTCACCGCGGCCATCCGCAAGCAACCCGGCCGATGCTTGCCCGACCAGATGCGCCACCCGGTCGCGCGCGGCCAAGCGCACCACCCCGGCGAGATCGACCGTCTCGGGATCAATCCGCCCGCGGGCCTCGGCGCTGAGGGCACCGCCGCTCACGGCCAGATGCTTAAGGGTAAGCCGACCGGCGGCGCCGAGCTCGGCCGTCGCTTCCGCCCGCGCCTCACTGCCGATCACAGCGGCGACCCCATCCGGCAGGCCGCTGATCCCGCTCGCCTCGAGCCGGGCAGTGAGGGTGCCTTGATCGCGCGCCCCGGGATCAAGCGCCCCGGGATCGAACTCCCCGGGATCAAACGCTCCAGCGAAGCCAAGGTTGCCGACCAAGCGGCCGGCTACCCCGTCCAGCCCGGCCGCGCGCGCCACCGATGCCAGCGCCAGCTCGGCCCGGCCGTCGACGGTCACCCGGCCGGCCGCAAGGTCGATCACGCCGTCGGCGCTGGCCTTCCCGCCGGCCGCCTTGGCCTCGACTACTGCCAGCGCCAGCGTCTTTGTGTCGGGCGCGAGGCGCCCCTCGACCCTTAATGTCAGTTCCTCGCCCAGCAGGGAACCGAGCACTTTGGCCAAGGCCGGATCATCGGCAAGCGGGCCCGCGACCTCCATCCGGGCGCCGAAGGCAAGCCCTCCGTCAGCGTCCCCGGTCGCGGCAGCCTCGGCTTTCAAACACCGCCAGACCGTCCCTCGGCCCGGCAGAGGCAGCGGCCCGGCCTCGACCTGAACGGTCCCCCGGCGTTCCCCCACGGCCCCAGCAGGGCCCACCGCCCATGTCCACACCCCTTGCGCCTCGGCCCGGATCGCGACGCCGGATATCCCGGCTCGCCGCACCTCAATCCGCTCGCCCTCGGGACTGACGATCGCGTCAAGCGCGAGCGACACCGGACCGCC
>Ga0172367_10009725_pt1 | contig 10498 bp, 7 predicted proteins | sample Lak10m_FD_114542 | JGI IMG/M metagenome (GOLD analysis project Ga0172367, IMG submission 114542) | Freshwater microbial communities from Kabuno Bay, South-Kivu, Congo - kab_022012_10m | ecosystem: Environmental > Aquatic > Freshwater > Lake | place: Democratic Republic of the Congo: South-Kivu...
CTCATCATCTGCAAAGCTTGCATGTAGATACTATCGAGGTCAGGTCTTTCTTCCCTATCTAGTTTTACAGGTAAAAAATTGGCGTTCATGTATTCAGCAATAGCTGGATCAGAGAAAGCTTCAACTTCCATGACAGTACACCAATGGCAACTGGAATAACCAATGGAGAGAAAAATTGGTTTATTTTCCTCCTTTGCAGTTGCGAGAGCTTCGTCACACCAAGGCCACCAATCAATCGGGTTGTCAGCATGTTTGCGGAGATAGAGACTCTTAGCTTCGGCAAGGCGATTACTCATAATTTAGATGCAGACAGTAGCCTTCTTAGCCCAGTTTACCCTGTTCTTGGAAGTGTTCGCCCATAACCTCTAGACATGAACAAAAAACTCAACCACCGACTTATCCCTGGGGTAGGAGACCATTTAGTAGATAGTTAACTGATTGAGCAAGAAATTATTTATCTTAAAGATTGCAATAGCAAGCTGACAAGTTTTACTGGCGTTTCCCGTGACCCTGAGATCGTCCTTGTCTGAGTTCGATGATTGGGGCTAAGGCCTGCTATCAGGTAAAGTAAAAATGTAATTATCGCAGCTTGTACAAGTTTTTCAGGCATCGCAGGTATCCCTTTGTTAATGTATGTCCAGTAGGGTTTCTGTAAATACACGCCTTACTATTGGTTTACGGGATTGGAAAAAATTAACCGGATAATTGATGTTAAATATTTAAAAATATACCAATAGTTGACATAATTTTACTATGTATACACCTGATCCAGTGGTCTGTGGTAAACCCTTATATCTACAACGTGGTTTAGAGACAGGGTTTTTCTGGTGTAGAAAAGCTCTTGTTGTAGACAAGAATCCTTAATCTTTTAATTTGTTCCTGTTTAACCACATAGACAATAGACGTCTCTCCTCTATAGAAAGTGCCCGTGATAATTTTTGCCATCTGCCAATAGAGGAACAATTAGAAAAATTTTACCCAAAAACAGCAATCAATCCCTGCTCGAAAAAAAGGTACTAAATTTTACTTATTCCAGTCATAGAGACGGGGCTATTAGTTTTTTTTATTACATAAAGTTTCTATGTAATAAATTACACTAAATAAAACAAGGCCATCACTATGTTAATTATGCTCAGACCAGTTTCCATAGATGTGGATGGCGAACCTACTGGGAAAAATGACTAATACCAGACCTTTCACATCGATTTATTAGATTATTAGAGAAATTAATAGCTTCAAAATCTACATAATTGACATATACTGTTAAGCATTGCCACAATCAAACGTAAAGTTAAATATTACTAATATAGACACTTTGATTCTTATGAAAATTTTGATGATGGGCTATTATGGTTGTAACAATGTAGGCGATGATATATTTGTCAATCAATTAACAAAGTTTTGGGAATCACAGCAATTAATAGAAAAAGTTTTTGTACTGTGTCAAGATAACTATTACCATAGTACAGCAAAAAAAATAAAATTTTTTAGCAACAAATTGACAAAGCTGCAAAGGCTGTGGCTAATGCTAAACAGTGATTTTATTGTTTGGGGCGGAGGTACTTTAAATTTCAGTAGCAAACCTAAAAATTTACTCAGGCTGCAAACTTTCACCAAATTAATGGGTAAACGTTTTTGTTTTTTAGGTGTGGGTTTAGAAAGCTTTAAACCAGGAACTGAAAAAAACTTGGCGCAAATATTTGAAAATGCAGATTTTTTGTACGTCAGGGATAAGCATTCTTATTCACTAGTTAGTGAAAAAATAAATTATGCTAAATCTTTTCATTTGGGTGGTGATTTGGCTTTTTTAGACTTAGCAATATACGAAAAATATTTAAATAAAAAATCGACTCCCAATCAGCTGAATAATATTTCTTTTTCTGGGAAGTTTTGGTGGGGTGAAGGCAGAGGAGAATTTTATGCACAACAGTTAATGCCATTAATTGAAAAATTTAACTCAGTTATTCATCTATTGCCAGCACATCAGGGAAAAGAGAGAAACGATAACCAGTTCCATCAATTGCTAAAAAAATATTTACCTGAAGATAACTGTCAGATTCATTCATGGGAGCAACCCGAACATTTTGTTGAAATACTCAGCAGGATGGATTTTCATTTTGGAAATCGTCTGCACTCCGTTATTATTGCTGATCTGGTAGGAGTTCCTAATCTTGGTATTGGTGATTATCCTTCAAAAATTAGCAACTACATTGAAAAAACAGGAATTCTCGCTCAACAAAGAATAGCGGCCTTTATGGAGCCAATATCCCTGGATCGAATTGAGCACATTTATCATCAATATCAAAGACCAGAAGAGTTTATTCTCAATGAATCGAACAGATCTAGAGAATGTCTAGAAAAGTTGTTACAATGTGATAAATAAAGTTTCTCTGGGTTTACTGAGTAAAAATGAAGGAAACACTGAGCAAAAGTAAATCCCTTTGTTAGACAGGAGTTTTCATCAAGGCTTGAAAAAGTGAGCAATAAGTGAGTAATAATTTTTGTGCCTTGAGGCAGGACTAGTATCAAGTCGATAAGATAGATATAAAATTAAGATACCTACAAGCACGCTCCATGATTCCTATCGTTGTTGAACAATCGGGTCGAGGCGAACGCGCCTTTGATATCTACTCACGACTATTGCGTGAGCGCATTATATTTTTGGGACAACAGGTTGATAACGACATTGCTAATTTGATTGTTGCCCAACTACTATTCTTAGATGCTGAAGACCCAGAGAAAGACATTTATTTATATATCAATTCTCCGGGTGGTTCGGTAATGGCTGGTATGGGTATTTTTGACACCATGAAGCACATTCGTCCTGATGTTTGTACTATTTGTACCGGACTGGCGGCCAGTATGGGTGCCTTCCTCCTTAGTGCGGGCGCTAAAGGTAAGCGGATGAGTTTACCCCATTCTCGGATTATGATTCATCAACCCTTGGGTGGCGCTCAGGGACAGGCGACTGATATTGAAATTCAAGCGCGGGAGATACTGTACCACAAACAACGGTTAAATGAATATTTAGCTGAACACACTGGTCAACCAATTGAGCGTATTGCTGAAGATACTGAACGCGACTTCTTTATGTCTCCAGGGGAAGCTAAGGAATATGGCTTGATTGACGAAGTGATTGACCGTCACGCTGCTGGTAGTCGACCTGTGGCTTTATGAATCAGTAGTGTGTTTACCCCCCTAATTTTAGATTGTGGATTGAAATAAAAATTTCCTTATCTAAAATCCAAAATTGATTGACTTGAGGAGATGAGGGAGATGTGGAAGGTTTGCTTTCTTCTTACTCCCCACCCCTTCAGCAGTGGGGACAATTCGTCACCCATATGATGTGGTAAGCTACGGCGATGCAAATAATGAATTACATCTACCGCATTTATCTAGATTTTCATCAATGGGTAATCATGCTTCAGAAGACGTCAAAATCCCGCTACTGGGTCTGGTTGAGATTCCAAATGTTTGAGGAATCCCTGTAATTCTTCTTCGGTTAGCAAAGTGCGTCCCCGCTTGCCGTAAGTTTTAATTAAATGCTCTCTTCCCTGTTCTGCTGTCCAGCCCAAGCGCTGAAGTTCAACATCTGTTTTGGCAATGACATCAGACAAATCAACTGGTCCATTTTTCTTCTTTTTCTTAGCTATCGCTGTTTGAGTGTTCACATTGTCTTGGGATCCATAACTGCGAGGCGTGAATGGCGTAACATTACTCGCAAAATTACCCGAATATGTCTGAATTTCCAGTTGGTTATCAGGCATTTTTTCCCGGTTTTCAACTTGGGGATCGGGTTCTAGTCCGTTATTGGTTGTGGGAACATTTTGATTTAAATCTTCGCTGTGGGTATGGCCATTATCAGGGCTTTGGGCATCGATGCTTAAAGACTCTGTTTTGATATTCTGTTCGCTGACAGGCGATAGATATATTTCTCTGACTTTGGGTACTGACCACTGGCTAGTGGCAAAGTCTTGATCTGTGGAGGAATAGCTAGCCTGATCAGACTGGTTCAATTCTACCTTTACACTTTTGAAGGCAGGATTTAACTGCCCTGGGGATGTTGCTTGGGAAGGGAATTCTACTGATGTTTGTGGAGAATCGCTTATGCCCAAAACCATTAATGCTCTGGTTCTGGCTTGGTCTTCTGCTACTTCTATTGTTTCTGCCCCGGCCATACCAGTCGCACGGGTAACGCTGTCAATTTGGATCCAAGCCCGGACAATATATTTGCCTTGAAAAATTTGCACTAGTTCAGTAATGATACTGCCGTTGGGATACAAGCTCTGGAATTGAGCCAACATCAACATAATAATACTGCCACCAATCTAAATCTGCTTTATGACGAAAAAGTGGACTAATTTTTCCTGTGTTTCCAAAAAAGGAAAAATAAAAGTTTGTTCCTTATTCAGAACTCAGGACTCAGCACTCAGATGTTTTCTGATTGTAGCAGTAGCTGTTAGTTGCGTAACTCTAAGTGGCTACTGTTTAAATGCTATACTAATTACCCAATTCTAGATCCGGAATTATTTCCTGTAAGTACGCATTAAATCTACAATAATGGAGATAAGGTTTGCCCCACTGCTTGTTAAGCTGCTTACCTGATTGTTACCGATTCTACATGTAGGACAATCGGGATAACCGGCAGTTTATCCTACTTACACATCAGAGTCTTATGGTGAAAGTACCTGAAATCTAGACAATCAAACACTTGTGGTTTCCCTTTGTAGCGCTTGTGCTCTGCGTGGAGAGTTATCCCAACGCAGCTGATCAAAAACTCGTTGCGTAATTACCTAGTGGGACTCAATTCCAATCAAGTGTACTGTCTTAAATTGGTTTAGTTGAAGGAGCTTGTACCCAGACAAACTCTGAGATGATTTTGCAGTGAGAGGTTTGTAGATCTAAAGCGGCTTCCCGTCAAGGTGAGTCGGCTTCCTTACCCTGAAACAGGAACTCTGCCTCAAGGCAATTCGTTTCCAGCTAGTGCAGTTAGGCAGAAATGACCGACTATCTGACAACAAGTCGTTCGCGCATCGTCTCCCTTTGGGAGAAAGCTACAAATAAAACTGACTTTCCATGGAAACTGAAAAATCCTCTCCAAACCTTTCCCCTGCAAGGAGAGATATTTTAAAATTTCCCCCTTCTCTAGTAGGAAAGGACGGTAGGGGTTAGGTTATACGATAATCTTTCCTCATGACCTGAAAAGTCAGCAGATAAAAAGGTCTTTTGACTTTTGCGTAGCAGCACTAGTTTCTGTAAGCCGTGTTCGCACAGCGTCTCCCCTTGGGAGAGGGTATACAGGAAAAGTCCAGATTGAATGAAAAATGATGTTTTGACCAAAGGTCGGTTCACTGCATGGAATTTTCTATCGCTACACTCCTTGCCAATTTCACTGATGATAAATTGGTAGCTCGTAAAGTTTTGGAAAAAAAACTGGGTTGCGAGGATGAAATTAGTTTACAAAAACTTCACATTGCCTTGGAAGTTTTGGAGAAAATCGGAATTTTGGTGAAAGAACGCGGCAAATATCGCCGGGTGGTAGAAGAAGGGGTAATTGAAGCAAAACTCCGTTGTTCTAGTAAAGGGTTTTGCTTTGCCATTCAGGATGTGGAAGGATCTGAGGATATTTATATTCGTGAAAGCCATTTAAGCAATGCTTGGAATGGTGACCGCGTTTTGGTGAGAGTCCTCAAAGAAGGTAGTCGTCGTCGTTCTCCCGAAGGAGAAGTTAAGCTGATCCTGGAACGTTCCAACCACACATTACTGGCAAGAATTAAGCCAGTAGACAATGGTTTTCGTGCTGTACCCTTAGATGATCGACTCCTATTTGAACTGAAAATCCAAGCCAATGGTATAAAATTAGAGGAAGCCATTGACCACCTCGCTCATGTGGAAGTTTTGCGTTATCCCCTGGCACAATATCCTCCATTGGGTCGAGTAGTACAAATCCTGGGCAGCGATGCTGAGGCTGCTGCTGATATAGATTTGGTAACTTGTAAGCACGATCTATCACGTAATTTCCCGGAAGCAGTGCTAGACGCAGCAGCTAAGTTGCCGAAAAGACTTCTGAAAGCTGACCTGAAAAACAAATTAGATTTACGCAATTTGTTTACATTGACAATTGCGGGTGTGGATTATGATACTAAATTCATTGAGAATGGTTTTAGTTTAGAAAAAACAACAGAGGGACATTGGCTTTTAGGCTTTCATATTGCTGATGTTTCCCACTATGTCCAACCTGACGAAACCCTAGATAGAGAATCTGCGAAGCGAGGAAGGTCAGTATATTTGGGAGATCTCGTGCTGCCCATGTTACCCGAAGTTGTGGCAGAACGCTGCTCCTTCGTACCAGGAAGTGATCGCCTAGCCCTCTCTTTTTTAATTGCCATTGATCCACAATCCGGAGAAGCTTTAGAGTGGGAAATTCAACCGAGCCTACTCAATGTAGATACAGCACTGAGTCGACAAGCAGCAGAAGCTATTCTCATAGGTGAATCTCAACATGAATCTCCAAAGGTAATTGAAATCGTCCAAGGTCTAGAAACATTGTGCAAAGCAGTGAAACAAAGGCGTTTAGCTCGTGGTAGCTTGCAGTTGAATCTACCACCCAATCAAAATCCCTACTATGATGAGGGGGTCTTAGGAGCAGTATTAGTCAATGATTTACCAGTGAGATCGCTTTTAACAGAGTTGGTGCTACTAGTTAATGAACTCATGGCTAAACATTTGAGCGCTTTAGGTATTCCTGGCATTTGGCGAGTCCAAGGTACACCAGATACTGAAGATGTTCAGGAAATGCTGAAACTAGCCATCAATTTAGGCGTAGAACTAATACTAGGGGCAGAAGTGGAGATCCAACCTTTAGATTATCAGCACTTAACTAGGGCTTTTGCTGAATCACCATCAGAGCAAGTCTTGACTTATTTATTGCAAGACACACTCAAGCCAGCTTCTTATAGCACAAATAAAGGAACACACTTTGGTTTATCATTACAACAATATACTCACTGTACTTCCCCTCTGCGAAGATACCCAGATTTATTGATGCAAAGAGTGTATTATAGGCTAATAGAACAGGGACGCGATCGCCGCAACACCCGTGTGAAAGAGCGGGTTAACCTGCGCCACTCCTCTTCTCACAGCGAAATTAACTGGAATGTTCTCCCGCCAGAATTGCAACAAGAACTCCAAAGTGATTTGAATCGGGTAATTATTCAAATTAATGATCGAGAAAAACAAGTCCAAGAAGCTGAAGCCGATTTAGCAGGACTGCAAAAAGCACAACTGATGAAACAGCGCATCGGTCAGGTGTTCCATGGGGTAATTACTGGTGTGCAATCCTACGGCTTCTTTGTGGAAATTGAAGTCCCAGCAGCACAATCCAATGTGGGACAAGATATCAGCGTACCTTTACGGGTAGAAGGACTTGTACATGTCAGTTCCCTCAAAGATGATTGGTATGAATACCGCGCCAGACAACAGGCACTATTTGGGCGCAAAAATCGAGCTTCTTACAGACTCGGCGATCGCGTAGCTGTGCAAGTTAAAAGTGTCGATTATTATCGTCAGCAAATTGATTTAGTTACCGTCAGCACTGATTTTGTACCTAAAGGTTTGGGTATCAATGCTACTAATAGTGAGGCATCAGATATCTATTTACCAAGCAATTTAGATACTTATGCAGAAGATGAATAAACTTTACTAATAGTAACGTGTCCAATAACTCAAAACCGCTTATATTAGGCATATCTGGTGCATCTGGCCTCATTTACGCTGTTCACGCGCTTAAATATCTGCTCGCAGCAGACTATGAGATTGAACTAGTTGCCTCTAAATCAACTTACATGGTGTGGCAAGCAGAACAGGAAACTCGAATGCCAGCAGAACCAACTGCACAAGAGCAATTCTGGCGAGAAAAAGCTGGAGTAGCTGTTGGGGGTAAACTACGCTGCCATCCTTGGGGTGATGTGGGAGCCGGAATTGCCAGTGGTTCTTTTCGCACCTTGGGGATGATTATTATGCCATGCAGCATGAGTACAGTGGCGAAGCTAGCAGTTGGCTTGAGTTCCGACTTACTAGAACGGGCGGCGGATGTCCAGATTAAAGAAGGGCGAAAGTTAGTCATCGTTCCCCGTGAAACGCCATTTAGCCTGATTCACCTGCGAAACTTAACAACTTTGGCAGAAGCTGGAGTCAGAGTTGTACCAGCCATTCCTGCTTGGTATCACAATCCTCAAACCATAGAGGACTTGGTTGATTTTGTAGTTGCCCGTGGTTTAGATCAACTGGATATTGATTGCATTCCAATTCAGCGGTGGCAAGGAAGTAAGTAAAAAGGTAAAAGTAAAAAGGTAAAAGTAAAAATATAGTAACTTTTGCCTTTTGACTTTTCTATGGCTGTAATTCGCGTAATTCTTTTGTCAGCAGTACTAGGAGTACTCACACTCTTGTTAGTTCAAAATTGGTCCCCTGTTCTATCCCTTGTATTTTTGGGTATGGTAACTCTGCCGTTACCACTGGCAATGTGGATTTTTTTTAGTACTGCTGCTGGTGCTTTCACATCCCTACTCATTACTACCTTGGTGAAGGTATCAGGTTATTTTGGCGGACAACAACGCCAAAGACCATTTAAATCAGCCGGAACTTCACCGCCCACGAAAGCAAGATATAGGGAAGAACCTCAACCACAAACCTATAAACCTTTTTCATCAGCTAGTAAAACCGACTCTGCTGACAGTAGCGCATTTGATGATTGGGAAACAAATGACAGTAGAAATGATGATTGGGACTTTGATGAAAAGCAACGATCAGCACCTAGCCCTAGTTCTGAAACTCCACCGATGAAAGAATCTCAAAGCTACCAACCCCAACAACAACCTCAAAACACCACTTACTCCTACAACTATCGTGACCCAAAAAATACTGCGGTGGGAAAAACCGAATCAGTTTATGATGCTGATTACCGGGTAATCATCCCGCCTTATCAACCACCGACTACTAATCAGGTTGATGATGAGGAGGATTGGACGTTTTTTGAGGACGACGATTCTGAGGATGAAGATAGGCCTTCCCGTAAGTGAGCTTTTAATTTCCAATGAACCAAAAATTTCCAGGCTTGATGTGAAAGAAAGGCAAAATAGCAAAGTTTTCACAGCCGTTGCAGTCTCAATGAGAGAGTACACCTTCACGAGACTCTTGCTTCACTTTATCGTTCATAGCAGCCTCCTGCAAAGCCATAAATGCATTGAATCATCGATTTTAACTTGTGGAAATATTACTTAAGTAATCTTAAATACATAAGTGACTAGAATAGCTGTAAATGCTTTCAGTCAAGGTAATTTTAAGAGTTAGGATAATAGTAAATTCAAGCCTAATTGGAGCAAAACCACTGGTGAGCAGGTTATTAAAAGGAGTCAACCTTTACTTAATTGGCATGATGGGTGCTGGTAAGACCACGGTGGGAAAATTATTAGCAAACCATCTGAGTTATAAATTTTTAGATACCGATGATATAATTACCCAATCAACAGGAAGATCCATCAATCAGCTTTTTGCTGAGGAAGGTGAAGTAGCGTTTCGCCAGTTAGAAAGTAATGTATTGGCACAGGTGTGTGCCTACACCCAGTTGACTGTAGCAACAGGCGGAGGCATTGTGTTAGAGCGACAAAACTGGAGTTACCTACACCACGGTTTAGTTGTGTGGCTAGACGTACCAGTACAATTACTCTACACCCGCCTGGCAGAGGATAGAACAAGACCGTTGTTACAAGATAGTGATCCCCAAGAAAAATTGCGATCGCTTCTCGAACAAAGAACACCACTTTACTCCCAAGCTGATCTCAAAATCACTGTGACAGAAGAACAAACAGCTGAAGAAATTGCTAACAAGGTCATGGAGGGGATTCCTGGGGTTCTTAAACAAGAACTTGCTAAATGAACATTGAGCAAGACTACTGGCCAAGCTTCCGCCCAGGCTGTTCAACAAAATCTGCTGTCACAACTTTTGTTTCTTCTCGACGTCCTAACTCTTAAATTCAGGCTTTAGCTTGGGAAAAGGCAAAAAAAGCGATATTTCGCAATTATCGCAATTATATTTATATATTTGTCTAATTAGTTTAATTGTCTCACATGCCACCATTGATAGGAAAAGCCCTTGTTATTAGGCAAGGGCTAGTGAAGTATTTAATTGTCAGTGATGAAAGAAAACGTACAACCTAGTCAAGGTCATTCATGAACAACACTGGCTCGGTTTGACGGTTAATTCCTTTCTCAAAACCACCAGCAGCAGCGCGGGCGCGACCAGCGTGCCATAAGTGGCCAATGAGGAAGAAGAAACCTAATACAAAGTGAGATGTTGCCAACCAAGCACGAGGAGATACGTAGTTAAATGAGTTGATTTCGGTAGCCACGCCACCCACAGAGTTCAAAGAACCTAAGGGCGCGTGGGTCATGTATTCAGCAGCACGACGAGCTTGCCAAGGCTGAATATCATTCTTGA
>Ga0172367_10009728_pt1 | contig 10497 bp, 7 predicted proteins | sample Lak10m_FD_114542 | JGI IMG/M metagenome (GOLD analysis project Ga0172367, IMG submission 114542) | Freshwater microbial communities from Kabuno Bay, South-Kivu, Congo - kab_022012_10m | ecosystem: Environmental > Aquatic > Freshwater > Lake | place: Democratic Republic of the Congo: South-Kivu...
GCATTAACTAAAATGAATTCTAAATTCTTTCCAGTATGTGATAGAAGAGTTACCAATGGAATGAATATTGTTATAAATGAAATTACGCCAGACAACAACAATTCAGATGGTGTGGGTTCTATTGATTATGAAATAAATGGGGGGATTCCACCTTTTAAATATGAATGGTTTGGTCCTTATATTAATAACGTTAAATACTATTGTTGTTATGATGAAGCAACTGGAAAACGATGTAATAATACTTTATACAATTGTCGAAATAATGGTTCATTACAGAATTTATTTGCTGGCACGTACACCTTAGTTGTTACAGATTCTTTTAATAACCTTGCAACAACAACAATTACCGTTGGTGGACCTCAAGGTGTTTCATGTAATACAATAACAAGTAGTACAACTGGAAATGGAAATGGTAAGGTTAAAATATTCATATGTGATGGTAAACCACCTTATACTGCTTCCATAACTAAATTGGATGCAAATGGTGAAGAGATATTGGTTTCAAAACGAACATTACCAACATTACAAGCTAATGATATTCCAAATAGGGGTTATTGTTTTGGGTATTGTAAATTGGCTGAGGATGGAAGAGATTCTTCTGAAGAGTTAAAAGAAGGTGATTACATATTAAAAGTGGAAGATAGTTCAACGTTTAAAACATATTGTTCAACTAATTTTACAATTAATAAGTCACCAGATATGAATTTAAATTTATATCATAGTAGTTTACCTACTAAAGAAGCTCCAAATGTTGTTAGAAAATTAAATTGTTATGGTGCTAATAATGGTTCAGCTAGTTTAAATGTTATTGGTGGTATTAAACCTTACACATATGAATATAAGTTGATTAATACTGATAATGTTTTATATAAAAATAAGATAGGTACAATTTATAGTACAAATAGTAGTGTAAATAATTTAAATGCTGGTACATATGAAGTTAAAGTAACCGATAAAAATAATAATGAAAAAATAGAAACATTTGTTATTTTAGAATCTAAAGAAATAAATGTTAAAATAATATCTAATTACCCAGCTACATTTGATACGACTGATGAAACTAAAATCACAACAAATAAACAAAATAATGGGTTTTTAAGGATTCAAATAACTGGAGATAATCCACCTTTTAAATTAAAAATAACAGGTAAAAATAAGAATGATTTCTTTGAAAAAGATGTTTTAAATAGTGGTGATAAAGTTGAGTTTTTATCATTTGATAATGATGATTATGAAATTTCTGTAATCGATAAAAATGGTTGTAAAAATCAAAATATAGTTAATTCAAATAATGCTATATTACCGAATAGAACAGTTACTGTTAGTAGAGAAAAAAATAATATCCCTAAACACACTTTATTTGTTAAAACTGAAAATACTTGGGATGGTGCTGATGATAATTTTAATTTATTTAGGGATAAGAATACTTATGCAACATCTTGTAGAATATTATATAATATTGCTGTTAATAGATTTACATTCGATAGTGTTGATACAATGAAGAAATTAAATAATTCAAGTATTACTAATATTAATTATCAAAATATTATCAATGGTGAACCAAAAAGAAAATGTCATTACAATTATGAAAAAAAGACGGGTGCTGATGGTACAATATATTATGAAGCTATTGAATATTACGGGGTATTTAGACATTATATTGAATTTAACGCTAGAAAAAAATATGGTGAAGGTAATGGGTATTATAAAATAAGAATTAATACATTCAAAAATAAACCTATTTCAAGTTTTGGTGGTAATATTAAGATTTGGTTTTTAAGACCAGATACAAATTTGGATATTAATAATTCAAAACCATATACTAGTGGTTGGTTAAATATGGATGATACTAATTCTGATGAACAAAATGGTTATAGACAGACAAAATTATATGTTTCTTATTTTGATGGTAATGATTTGATTGGTGGTGATAATGAAATAGGTTTTGAAGTATCTGATGGTTATCAATTAAATAGTTTTAATACAGCTAAAGCTTATATTTACCATTCATCAAATGATGTTAATTCTGATTATGATGGGGATGATTCATTAAAAGGTTTTGGTAAACATGATTCAACAACTGGTTATTATTTATACACCAATTTGGAAAACTCACCATTTAGAATTGATGAACTTGGTAATACAATGAAATTAATAAATAAAAATAATCAACCGATAAGATAGTTATAATAAAGATTATCAATGAATAGATTTAGATATAAACTTAATAAAAATAAGTCAAAATCATCCATTAATTTGGATGTTAATAATTCTATTTCATTAATTAGCGAAACTAAAATATTACCAGCTAATGAATTTACTCATATAGTAAATGAGGTTGAGCAATTTAATAAAGAAAGAGAGGAATCTAAGAGATATAGATTAATTGCAACAATAAATCCATTAATCAGTAATGTTCTTTTCAATATAAAATCTGATGAAGTTCCTGAAGATTTTGGATTGTCACCAAGTAATAAAGATTTAAGTGTATTTAAAAGTTATGGTTGGGAAATATTTAAAAATAAATTATTCAAACAAGATATATTAAAATCTCAAGCTTCATTTGGTGGTGAAGATTTTATCTTTGAAGAGGCAATAAAAAAACATTTAACTGAAGTTAATGGTTGGTTTGGGTTTTATGACCCAGATAAAACAAAAGCTTCTGATTGTTCATTTTATGAATTTGAACCAACGAGCAAAAGATTTGAGTTCAATAATAACATTAATAAGAACTGGGATTTAACCGTTACTTATCCATTTGAAAATGATGATTCACATTATTTAGTTAAAAATGGTTTATTAATTACCACAATAAATAGAAGAGAATTTGGTGGTAGAAATTTAATAGCATTAGGTACGGCTGTAAACCATAATTTAATTGCTGGTGATAGGGTTAGAATAAGTAATATGCCAGATTCGGCATTGAATGGTGATTATGATGTTCTTGGATTAGGGTTAGATAATGGTGATTATACGAATAATTTCTTTGTTATTGAATTATCATCAGATGATGCAAATGTTAATGCTATAATTAACATTAACTTTAGTGGCGCAAGAATGAAAAGGTTATATTATGGTCATGAAACAAGATATTATCTTAGGAAATTTAAAAAGGTGAATACATATCCATCAAAAAAGATGATTGAGAATGATGATTATGAATTATTTCCATTAGGTTTTTCAAAAACATTATACAACGATAGTTTATTCCAAGTTATATTTAATGAGGATATTGATATAAGTGGATTAAAAGATAATTTTGGTAGACCAGTTACTGAACTATATATTACAATATTAAAGACCAATAGCAACGGTGTATTCACAAATGTGATTGATGGATTTGATTTGATTAATATAGAAGGTAATGTTAAAGTTAATGGAGTTTCTAGTAACTTAGCTAACATAAGAAAAATGCATACGTTAGATGTTAATAACGTTAATAAACCTTTTGTTAGTCACACACCATTTGATACAAATGTTAACATTGATGATACCATATTTTATGGTGATTTGGTTGAGTTCTCACCTTATGAATATAAAGAAACTATATTGTCTGAGATAATGCATAGATTTAATACAATTGATAGAGAAACTAACGTTAAAATTGATATTGTAGATGGTGCTGAACTTGATTCAAATAAAAAAAATAAAACCATTGAAGGTAATAGATGTGAGGGTTATATTTATAAACCGCATCATAGAATTGTTTTAAGAGAATATTCAAGTTATGTTGAACAAGGTGATGATAGTATTGTAAATATGCCAGATTATAAATTCGTAATAGCACCAAATATGTATTTATGGAGAGATTTAACACCTTTTGGTAGTTCATCAACTGAAAAGTCATTGGATTACCCATTTGTTAATGGATGTCATTACATATATAATAATATAATGTTTCCAGTTAAAAGGCAAGACCCTTTTGGTGTTTTTGATTTATATTATGGTGGAAATAGTTTAAAATCATCACCAGCTGATATCAATGGAGATAAAATGGTTGATATATTTAAATTTAATTTTAGTGATGATGCTTGTTAATAAAATAAAAATAAATAGAAGGTTATTAGAAACCAATAATGGTAAGGAATTTATGTTACCATTAGATTTAACCACACAGAATGTGGACCAGCATGATATTATACAAGAAAAGTTCATTGATGTTGAAGTTAATAAAGCAATAAATCCAATAACCGATTTTGAACAAGTTAGATTAAAACCAACAAAAGATTTAAATTCACCATTGGCAAATATTATAAGAACAATAAATTATAGTTTATATGTTTTGGATGAAAACAAAGCTTATACCGATGCTTCTTATGAAGATGCTGGATTTAAAGATGATGATATTAAATTTAGAAAAAATAGTTTTAAAAATACATTTCTTAGATTAAACTTTTATGATAGTGATAATGCAAATACACAAAGATTAATGTCCTACATTGTCATTTATCCAATTATTAATAAAAAGTTTTTCTCATCCAATAATACGCCAAGAGATGCTTTTTTTAAAGCAAATGGTGATAACGGATGGGGAAATATTAATCCAGTTAAAAATATTAATTTAGAATTCACAGTAGGTGATTCATTAATTGATAATAGCTTAGATGGTGAAGGATTTTTTATTTATTATTATAAGGATGAGATAAATGATAAGACACCGAAGGAATTATTTATGAGCGCAAGCTTTAATAATGCAAAAACTGGAAAAATATTAAGGTTGATATCAACAGATATAAAACCAAAAATTGATGGATTAAACATACCAACCAATAAAACATCATTAAAAAATAATGTTTATACCAAATATTTACTTAAGAAAGATAATACAGGATTTTATTATAGCATAGATACGAACTATTCAAACAATGTTAAAATAAACGCTGATTCATATGAAGTAAAATTATATCAAATAGCAACAACGTAATGGAAATAATAAAAAAAAGGATTTTATTGGAAAACCTTAAAAGTAGAGCTTATGATTCTACTTGGGGTACTATTACCGCTACGTCAATAAACATATTATTTGATATTAACCAATCAATCAAAGATTTGGGAGCTTTGCAACCTTATGATTATATTAAAAAAGGTGAGGTAAATCTAGAAACTGGTAAATTGGTTGATTATACACCTTTGATAAATCAAATAAATGGTAAATTTGAATTTGAGTTCATTAAGAATCCAAATGCAATGTTTGTTGCTGATAAAATACCATACAATTACGATACTAGGTACAATAATAAACCTTTAAGTGAATATTACCAACAAGGTATTAGTTTTAGTGGTATTACTGATGATAAATTAGAACTATTTGGTTCATATGGGTTCACTGGTAATGATAAATATAAAATAGGAAAAGTTATTGAAGTTGACGTATTTCAAAATTATACTGGAAGAACATTTGCTGCATCAAGTTTAGTTTTAAGTAGTGATAATTTCAACCCTATAACCTATGTTCACATGGGTGATTTAAATGATAATAGATTAAGTGAGACAACACCACCATACTTAAGTGATGGTATTTTATATGAAACGTTTAGTTCTACCACTAGGAGCGTTAATACTGAGTTTGGAACTGAAGAAATTCCATTAACTAAGTTTTATATAAAAGGTCAAGGATTAAATAATACCAACCTTGATATGTCAGCTTTAACTAGAGAAGAATATTTATTATACATTACTGAAGAACCAAAAGTTGATTCAGAAGTATTTATAGAGAGAGGTGGAACAGTTATTTTTGCTAAACATGGTAGAATGGCAGAAATAAACAACCTTTCTCAATTAGAAAAATACGGAAACGGATTTTATAAAATTAATAAAGTTTAAAAATAAGTTATATGTCAACAGGTGTTTATGGTATAGTTAAACCATCTGATGTAAGTCCAAGTGACGTACAGATTACAGTGTTTTATTCACCTAATAGGGAGAGTGGAATTACAAATTCGTTTATATTAGATTCATCTAATTTAACAAACGTTGCTGATAATTTTGAAGGAGGTTTAGGAATTGATGTTTTTAGTGGTTTATATAATTTAAAATTACCAGTTGGTCAATTTGAAAGCAAAGGGATTTATACGATAGTTTTAAAACCAGTTGAGATTAAAGCAACGTTGGTTGATTGTGGTGTATTAAGTACATTACCAAATACTAAAGGTATTGTATTTGATGTTAGTGACCCAAATTTAAGTAATTTTACTGATAAGTTTGAAAACAATGCGTTAACTGGTTATAGAGTTGAGTATATTGATAAAAATGACTCAACTAAAAAAGTTAGGAATTTATTTAGAGTTATAACCTCTAATAACAGAGTTGAGCCAGTAAATCAAAATACTGATAATAGTAATGCTAAAGCAGTTAGATATCGATTTAATGATAATGCTACATTAGTTTTTTGTACAGTAACTCCAAATGCGTCCACTAGTGTAAAACCTGATGTATTTCCATATATTGGTGAACCAAATCAACAAGTTATATTATCACATACTTTATTTAATCCAGTTACAATTGAGGTTGAAATAGTTGACCATGACTTTGAAACATTGGCTTATGGATTATTTGGAAATCAAAGCAAAAGTCTTGAAGATGGAATTTACACCATTTACAACTTTAATAATGAGATTTACGAACAATACAACTTATACGAACTTAAAAATCAATTTACTGGTGTACCTCTTTATGAAATTAAAGAAAAGAGAACTTCAATTGATACAACTAAAAACTTTAACGATATTACTGAAATTTAAATTAAATAATGGCTAAGGGTGATTTAATAAAAGTAGCTGGTTACACTAAAAAAGTGGTTTACAATGGTAACATTGAGTATAGACCGTTTTCCCCTGATTTAGTAGGTAATCAACAAACTGATAGAACTATTAATGGTGATGAGACTACTTCTATATTCACATTAGGTAACTTTTCAATTAGAGTAAATAATGCTGATAGATTAGGAACTTCTTTTACTAAAAAACCTTTTACTGATTTCTACGATTTAACACAATTAAACGTAAAAGATAATATCGATAGTTTAATTAAAAACAATGTTAATGTAAAATTAAATGTTGATTATACAAATATAAACAATTTTGCTTACTTTGGTTCAGCAAATGAATTTATAAGAGTTTCATTAGAGAATATAATAAGTACTTGGCCAGCATCTTTATATGTTTCAGTTCTTAATAGAACCACATCAGGATATACTGCTGAGAATTATGTTTACGACTCATTAACAAATACATCTACATTTAGTATTCCAACTGAATCTATAGATAATAAATATGAATTAATATATAATACAACTGGTAATATAACAGATACCTTTAGTACTGAAAATAAATTAAGAAATTTAGTAGTAAACTATAAAAGTTATGTTGTTTATTATAATGATATTGAATACAAATTATTAGATTTTACTGGTTCAAAACCACCAACAGATTATAATATATATTTAACTGTTGAAGGGGCTCCATTTGGAATTACTGGTTCTACAGGATTATTTGATACTTTCCATGTAAAGCCTAATAAGTTAAAATTGGATGAGTTCTTTAATGGGTTATCTGTATTTGAAAGTAATTTATTAAATAGGCAAATAATACCAAAATATACATCAACTTTTAAATACAAACAAAAACTTGATAATGGAATTGTAATTAATGGTTTAGAAACACTTACATGGACAACATCTGATGGATATAATTTGGATTTTGATAATTCTGATTATTTAAATTATGTTGATAAACTAATTAGAATCAGTGAAAATTCTGATAACATTTCTTCCGATTTAATTAATAGATTTTTAGTTTCAGAATCAATCACAACTTTTGATACCATCCCAAGATTGGATGGGACTTCTGATTTTTCAGAATCTCAAAAAATGCAAAAGATATTAAGAATATATGGTAGAGAATTTGATGAAGTTAAATTATGGATTGATGGGATAAAAACATCTAATAGAATCACATACGATAAATTAGGTAATGCTCCAGACCAAATTGTTAAAGATTTAGCTTATACAATGGGATGGGAACTTAGTAATTCATTTATTAATAATGATTTATTAAGTCATTATGTTGAATCAAATAAAACATCTTATTCTGGACATTCTGTTGGTTTAACATCACAAGAAATTGAAACTGAAATGTGGAGACGTTTAATATTAAACACTTCATTTTTATTCAAATCAAAAGGTAGTAGAAAAGCGATTGAATTTTTTATGAAATTTATTGGTTCACCAAAAGGATTAATAGATTTAAATGAATATGTTTATAGAGTCAAGGATAAAATTGATATGAACATATTCTATAAAGTTTTAGAATATTATGAATTAGATACTGATATATCAAATTATAGTATTGACGCTGATGGTTATCCTAGGTTACAAACAGATAGATTATCAGATAATTTTAAATACTTCCAATCAAAAGGTGGGTGGTATAAAGAATCTTATGGTGATAATAGTAGTGAGCATGAATTAAAAGGTAATAACCCACATATTGGACCTTATGATGGTGGTACAGATTATTTTAATCAATTAACCAATCTTATCCCTGAATTAAGTGTTGGTTTTAGCTCATTTACAATTAACAATGATGTAAACGTTACTGGAACTACAAATATATTTTATAATTACAATAAGGGTATTGTAAATGATTATTCTGGGGATACATATATTAATGTAACTAATAAGGATAATTTACCTATTGATGATTTAGTAACAACTACTGTAACAATACAAGATGGTATTGGTAATGCTAGAGAAACTGAATGTGGTTGTAAATTTGGTAAAGACGATATGTTATCAGTTTGTCTTGATGCAAAACCAATAATATTGAGTGGTTGTGATGATGAATTATCTACAAAAACTTATATTAGTAGTGGACCACAATTATCTGGAACACCATATATTTGGTTATATAGTAAAAAAGCTTATTATGATGATAATACTGAAATAACTGGAGTTACAGTGGATACTATTTTTAGAGATAAAGAATGTTGTAAAAAAGATGGTGGTTTTTCATACCTACATGAATTATATGATACAGAATATAATAGTGATACTAAGCTATATCAATCAATTTATAAAACAAAAGGTTATGTATGTTCAAAATCTGAAGGGGTTATAAAGGATTTGGAAAAATCTGGTTGTGGTTGTTTCTTAACATGTAAATGGAGATTGGTACATACTAATAATACTGGTACTGATTTTGATAAACAAGGGATTCAAATAACAGATGTTACATTTAATTATAATAAAAAGAATTATTTAAGATTTGTATCACCTAAAAACAATTGGGGGGTTGATGGTTCACCTGAATATAAAGTAACAAATCCATCTGATTCTTGTTTCTGTCCTCTAAATATAACAACTCCTGAATGGATTGATGATGGTGGTAATAATGTTGGATATGCTTGTAGAGTTAAACCAGAATATGAAAATTTAAATCAACCAGAGGTTTTAAAATTATATAAAGAATTAGTTTCTAAATTATATAATAAATCAATAGGTAAAGCTCCTTGCATTTAAAATCTTTTTTAAGATAATTATATTAAAAGAAAAGTAATAAATGCCCACTAAAATTACATATGAGAAGATTTATAAAACAATTATTAAGAGAAAGTTTATTTTTTGAAACAATGCGACCCAATATTCACGAACCTTTTATGGAGAATGGTGAACATAATTATACTATAATAGCAATAGATGATGAAAATGAAGATGAATACTATTTGGTTTTAAATGTTAATTTATTGAAAATAAATGATATAAGAAATGAATTAAGTTTTGGTATTTATGTTGTTAGTAAGGATTTAAAAAAAACTTCAAAATATTTTTATACAAGAGAAGAAGTAAGTAAATATTTACCAAATGAATTAAGAGGTAAAGTAATGCCATTAGTTAATAAAATGTCATCGAATTTAATAACAAGAATAAATCCAAAATCTATAGAAATGCAGACAGCTGAAAAATTAAGTGGTGATTCATTAAAAAGATATGAAAAAATAGTAGAAATGTTAACAAATGAATTAGGTTATGTAAAAATAAATGATTATGAAAAAAAATGGTATCCATTATTGGGTTTTTAATAGAAATGATAAAGAAGAAGTTTTTAATGAAGAAACTATTTTAAGTTATGAATTAATACCAATAGAAGATAAAATAAAAAGAATTGAAGAATCATTAAAAAAACACAATTTTTTAGAATCATTAAAAAAACATATAAATAAATAAAACATTATATTTTATTAAAATTTTATTAAGTTTTTAATGATAATTATATTAAAAGAAAAGTAATAAATGCCCACTACTATCAATAAATATATATATAAAGAAGCATTAAATAGTTGCTATACCAAAACTCAATTAACTAGAAAAAAGATTATTGAACAGAAAAATGGTTTAGTAAAAATTGGGCATGATTGTGAAGATACTAATAATGCTGAAACTTGTCAATATAGGACAGATATTATTAGCGAAGCTTGTTGTCTTAGGACTGGTCAAGAAAA
>Ga0172367_10009729_pt1 | contig 10497 bp, 18 predicted proteins | sample Lak10m_FD_114542 | JGI IMG/M metagenome (GOLD analysis project Ga0172367, IMG submission 114542) | Freshwater microbial communities from Kabuno Bay, South-Kivu, Congo - kab_022012_10m | ecosystem: Environmental > Aquatic > Freshwater > Lake | place: Democratic Republic of the Congo: South-Kivu...
TTATTTCTTTTAAAATTTATTAAAAGTTTAAAAATAAAAACTTAACTTATTTCTTTTAATAATTTATTAAAACTTAACTTATTTCTTTTTATAATTTATTAAAACTTAACTTATTTCTTTTAATAATTTATTAAAACTTAACTTATTTATTTTTATAATTTATTAAAAGTTAATATATTTCTTTTTATAATTTATTAAAAACTTAACTTATTTCTTTTAACAACTTATTAAAAGTTTAAAAATAAAAACTTAACTTATTTCTTTTAATAATTTATTAAAACTTAACTTATTTCTTTTAACAACTTATTAAAAGTTAAAAAATAAAAACTTAACTTATTTCTTTTTACAACTTATTAAAAGTTAAAAGAAATAAAAACTTAACTTATTTATTTTTATAATTTATTAAAACTTAACTTATTTCTTTTTACAACTTATTAAAAGTTAAAAATAAAAACTTAATTAAACTTTATTATAATTTCTTTAAAAGATATATATAAAGAGATATTAATATTATTTAATGACTTTTAATTTTTTTTTATGAATATTTAAAGATTATTTATCAATTATAACTTAATTATGAAACAAATTACACATTTAGTTTTTGCTGGAAATGCTTTAAAATCATTATGTTTATGTGGTATATTAAGATATATTTATTGTTATAATATGGATTTAAATATAAGAGATGTATCAGGAACATCTATGGGTGCTTTTTTTGCCTTAGCATTTGCTCTTAAAATACCAATAGATAAATTAGAAGAAATAATATTAAAATCAATGAGAAATGATAAAATAACAAAAATATATCCACAAAATTTTATAAATTTAATAAATAATTATGGTTTAAATAATTCTCAAAATTATTTAGAAGAAATAAAAAATTATATTAAAGAAATATATAATCAAGATGATTTAACATTTCTAGAATTAACAAAAAAAACAGGTATTAATTTATATGTAAGTGTTACTGAAGTTAATTCAGGTTCAAATATAATATTTAATGTAAATGATTATCCAAATGTATCTGTTTTAGAAGCAATTTCAGCATCAATGTGTTTGCCAATAATATCAAAACCAGTAATAATAAACGAAAAATATTATATAGATGGATATTTAACAAATAATTTTCCAATTGAAGTATTTAATCATATAAATAGTGAATTTATATTAGGTATAGGTGTAAATACAAGATTAGATTGTATAATATCAACAGAAACAAATGAATTATCATTTATGAATTATTTTTATAATATATTTCAAATAATATATAATAATACAGATACATTGTGTTATTATGATAAAATAAAAAAACATAAAAATATTTTATATATTTCAAATTCTCCTGTAAAAAGTATATTAAAAGCAAATATAACAGAAGATTATATAGATTTTGCTATAGATGAAGAATTATTAAATAACTTATATTTACAAGGTTATAAAGAAATGAATGATTATTCTAATAATAATTTTGATTTAGCTGTTGAAGATAAATCTTCTAATTTCCAAGATATATAAAGTAAATTATGATTAGGTGATGGTAATCTAGATGAATATAATCCACTTAATTTTAATTGTTTTATTAAATAATTCATACAATTATCATAATCATATAAAGGAAAACCAATAATAATAGGTGGAACTTTATAATAAAATGACATTCCACCGTGTTCAGCAATATCTTTTATTTTAATATTAATTAAATTAAGTATATGATTAAAAACATTAAGTCCTCTTAATTCTTTTTTCTTCTTAATTTCATATAAATCATGTAAATTTATTTTATTTTTATTCATTATTTTATCTCTTATTAGAAAAATAATTAAGGTCTTCTCGCCCACTCTAATATTGTTGTCATATCTTTCGATTTTTCAGTATATATTCTATAATTATCACCTGATTTATATATTATTGCTGGTGGAGTATTTATTTTATTTTCTCTCGCTATTGTTTGACCTTGACTTTCTGTATCTAAATTATATTTCTCTGTTAAAAATTTATAATAAAATGGATTTGCTGATACTTCATTCACTATTGATGTCCAAGTTCCATTAAAATCTTTACAATTTGGACATAATATATCTGTATTATATAAATATATAAGTTTATCTGGTGTAGCAAAACCTTCATAATAATTATTTGATATTATTATATTAATTAATATTGCTAATATTAAAATAATAATTATTAAAATTTTCATTTTTATCTATTTAATATAATTATTTAAACTTTTGTTGAAATCCACTTAAATATTGCTTCTTTTGTTCTTTCTCCTTCATATAAATAATTCTTATTTGGTGTTATTAATATTATTGCTGGAGCATAATCTATTTTATTTTCATTTGATAATTTTGTTCCTATTCCACCATCATTTAAATCATATTTCTCCATATTTATTTTATATTTTACTGGTTCTTTTTTAATCTCTTTAGATATTTCCTCCCATATTGTATTAAATTCTTTACAAAATCCACAACTATTCATATATAAATATACTAATTTATTCGTTTGATTTGTAAATCTCTCACTATTTTTAAATGAACTATATGATATTGTTCCTACTATTATTCCAAATAATAATACTCCTAATACAACTAATATAAATGTATTATCTTGTTTATTTGTTCCTACTCGTTTTAATGATGAAGTTAATGGTTTAAATGACGTTTTAAGAAAACTTTTTGATGATGATGGCATTTATTCTATTTTATATAAAGAAATAAAAATTAATAATCCTGAAATTATTATAAAATTTATATATATTATATATACTATTATTTTATCGTTTATATTTTTTATCTTTTTCCCTTTTATCCATATTATTGAATTTACTATTAAAAATAAATATATTATTAATATTATACTTATTATTATTATTTTCATTTATTCTAATAAAAAATGATATTAAATTATATATCTTTTTTTAAAATGATTATTATGATTAATCTTATCTCTTCTTTTAGAACTATTATTTTATCTCATCATAATCCTGAAATTTATAATATTAAATCATTACCTATTAATAATGGTTTCTTAAGTCTTGAACATATTTTCCCTAAATGTTATATGAATAAAAAAAGTTTTAATGATTTACATAATATTTATAAATGTAATAATCTTATTAATAATTGTAGATCTAATTATAAATATACTGATTTTAATTCACTTAATAGAACTATCGATTTATATGATTTTAAACAATTATATAATACTGATAATTTTATTTCTAATAAATATAAATTATTTATTCCTGAAGAATTAAGTAGAGGTATTATCTCTCGTTCTATTATGTATATGTCTTTCGAATATAATTATAAATTTAATAAAATTATTGATAATTATAATCTTATTAATTGGTGTCTTAAATATCCTCCTACTAAAGATGAATTATCTCATAATCATATGGTTTTTATGAAACAATATAAAAGAAATAAATTTATTGATTTATATTATAAAAAAAATTATAAAGATTATATTTATAATCTATTTTCTTAATTTTATTTAAAAAATGATTTTATTATTTTTAATTATTTAATTTAATGTTTTCTAAACGGAGGCAAGAGCAAACCGAAATTCAAAATGAAATCGATTTACTTAAAAATTGTAGTAAAAAAATTATTTATTTTTATGTGAAGCCGCAAAAATCGCTCAATTATCTAATATGACACAAAAACACGGTGCTATTATTGTTTATAAAAATAAAATTATCGCTTCCGGTTTTAATTATATTTGTGATCATATGAATAGTAATTTTAGTATTCACGCTGAAGTTTCTGCTATTAGTCAATTATTCTATAATAAAAAAATTTTAGAATATTGTGATATTTATGTTGTTCGTATCGCTCCTTCATTTAATAATTGTCTTAAAAATTCTAGACCTTGTAAATCTTGTTCTAATTTCATTAATAAATATAATTTAAGAAATATTTATTATTCTACTAATTATACTTATGATGAATTATTTGGATAATTAAAAAATGATTTTTATTTTTATTTATTCTTTTTATTTATGTTTATTTTCACATTCCTTTTAATTATTATTATTATTTTTATTATATTTTATTATAAGAATTATAAAAAATATTCCTTCTTTGATGATATCGAAAATAACTATATTTCTAATTTAATTTCTATATCATTAAGTGAAATTAATAATAATTTACATTCTTCTTTATCTATTCACGATAAACAAATTTTATTAAAATATATTGATTATAATGTCTTAAATTATAATACTAAAAATTATTATGATTTACTTTTAATTAAAAAACATCTTAAAAATTTTAATAAATCTAAAAACATTTTAAATGAAATCATATAAAATTTTATAAAAATTGATTTAACAATTTATTTAATTCTTTTATCCTAATATGTTTAGTGATATATTTACTGATTATTATTACATTCTTAATAATCTTCGTATCATTGAAATCGCCTATATTGAGATTTATAGACCTCCTCCAAAATCATTATTAAATCATACTGATATTGTTGAAGGACTTAATACTGTTAATCTCATTATGAAATACACTCCACACGTTTTCAATGTTTCCACCTTTAAATTGACTAAAATACAGAGATATTTGTCTTCTAAATATCAAGAGACAATGATACTTTAGGTATTACTCTTTTTATTGTTTTTTTTGTTATTAATGGTCTATCATCTTTATTAAATATTTTTGCTAATAATTCTTCTCCATTTAAATCTTTATTATTCTCTAATATTTCTTTTATTTCTTTTAGATTTATTGGTTTATGAGTTTCTTTCATTGTTGCTTTTATTCGTCCATTTTGAGTATTTAAATCATTATATTTATATCTAAACATAAAATCTTCTATTTTTGTATTTAATGCTCTTTGTAATGTTTTACGTTCTTTTAATGCTACTGATAATTTTCTAATTGTATCATCATATTTAAACCATTCTGCAACTAAATTTTTAAATGTTTCTAATTCATCTTTAGTAGGTTCAGGATTATCATTTATAATTTCATCTATATCTTTATCCATTTTTATTAATAATATTTTTTAATAAATCCTTAAATAACTAAGAATATTTTTTAATTATTTTTTTAGTATTTTTTTTACTACCTGTAGATAAATTTGCCAATAAAGATGATTTAGATAATGATTTAGAAGGAGATTTAGAATTATTAAATGAACTTAAAATAAAATTTGATAAATTATTTTCATTTCTTTGTTGTTTAAATTCATCAACTTTACTTCCATTTGAATAAGCAATTACAGATGGAAAAGCTTGAACATCTTTTAATTTATTAGGTAATAAATCAAAATCTCCATATTCAACTTGAAAAACATATATATCATCCATTAATTCTTTATCATTATTAATTAAATTTCTAAGTACATTATAAAAAACAGGTTTAAATGTATGACAATGATGACAAGAATTCCAATGATAAAAAAATATACAATTATTATTTGTATATATATCTTCTAAAAAATTACTAATATTATTATTATCTATTGTATAAAAAGGCATTTATCTTATTATTAAAATAATATAAAAAAATTGTTATTAATAAATAAACACATATGAATAATTTAGAAATTGAATCGAATAAAATTCTTTGTAATCATTTAAATTATTTAAATGAAAAAATTAATAATGAAAATGAATTATTATATAAAAAAAAATTTATTCATAATTCTCCTAATTATAATAATTCTATCTCTCAATTTCCTGAAAATATTAATTATTTAAAATCTTCTTATATTTCTAAAAAAGATTGTATTTTCACTTCTACTGAAATTGATTTAAAAGAATGGGAAAAAAATTTTTATAATATTAATATTACACCTAATTTTAATATTAGTACAAAACCTAAATCAAATAATTTCGATTTTAATTATATTTGTCCATAATATTTTAATGCTTCCTTACTTACATTATTTTCAGCATCTTTTTTTGAATATCCTGTTGCTGTTGCTATTATTGTATTTGACCTATCTTTTATACAATAATTAAATATCTTTACATTATCTTTTGTTGATTGATTTAATTCATAATATTTTGGAGCAAATTGAAATGTTTGTTGTGTATAATTTACTAACATATCTTTATAATTTGTCTTTTGAAGAATTAATTCACTAAAATCTATATAATTCTCTATTATTGATATTATCCATAATTCTGCTATATAATATCCTGCTCCTGTTAAAGCTGTTAATGATATATGTTTTGGTAATATTACATTATCATTTAAAGTTTGAAAATCTATATATATAGCTCCTATAAATGCTTCAAATATATCTTCCATTATCTTATAATTATTTCTTCCATTTGCTTCTTCTACTTGTTTTGATATTATAGCATATTTATTAAATCCTATTTTCTCTGCTAAATTTCCTAACATCTTTCCATTTACTATTCTCGTTCTTATTTTTGATAAAAATCCCTCATTCTGTTCTGGAAATCTCATATATAAATAATTAGCTACTATTAAATTAAGTATAGCATCTCCTAAAAATTCTAATCTTTCATATGATATATCTTGTAATGGAATACAATTATTTGGACATTTACTATTACTTGATAAAAAATCAGTATTTTTCATTGAACAATATGATTTATGAATAAAAGCATTTCTATATAAATTAATATTATTATATTTAATTCCTTCTAATCCATTATTATTAAAGAATTTAATTAAATCTTCTTCTTGAAGAATTATATTTACTGGATTAAATGGTAATTCTTCATTTGTTAAATCCTTCGTTTTATTATGAATAATATCTATTTTCTTCATTTATTTATTTTATTTTTTTAAATTTATATTCATTTTTTAATTGTGCTAAAAATAATCAAAACTAATATTAATGATTTTATTAAAAAATGATTTAAAGAAAGATAATTTAAATTATATTTCTTTAATGGAAGATAATTTAATTAATATTGATAATATTGATAAAGAAATTATTATTAGTAATATAGATAAATATAATTTTAAAATTATTAATAATAATTTATATTTAACACCTATAGATAAATATTTAAAAGATTTTGAAATATATAGATATGAATTAAAAAAAAGTGAAATTTTTGAAGCAAGATTTAATGATGAAAATATTAAAAATCCTACTTATTATAAAATTTTAAAAATTATTTGGAAATTAACACCTATTAATATTCTTCTTCAACATACAATATTCAATTTTAAATTAAATATTGATAGTGTTAATACTGATAATACTTATATATGGAATGATGAAATTAATTTAGCTTTTCAAACAAGAAGTTTTAATCACGCTTTTAAAGAAATTGTTAATTTATGTAAAATTAATAATTTTAAATTAATTCTTAAAATTAGATTAATTAATAATAATATAATTTTATTTAAAATTTAATTTTATTTTATTTTTATTAAATATGTCTACTACCTATTATAATTTAAGACCTAGAGCTAAATCTGCTCGTAGAGCTAATTCTGCTCGTAATTCTGTTCCTGTTAATTTTTTACCTAACTTTAAACCTCCTACAGTTCAAAGTATAAGAACAATTAAAAAAGATAAAGATATTTATAATTATAATAATTTAGTTTTTACTTCTTATAATTATTTTGAACAACGTAAGAATATAATTGATAAAGTTAATAATATAGTTAAATGGGGATGTGATGATGATTGTGAAGAATTTATTGAATTAATTCAAGAAGAAAAAAAAAAAACAGAAAAAGTTTATTATATGAATTATAGAATTGCTAATTTTTTCTTTAGATTATTTATATCAAATTCACAATCTTTAAATTCTATACATAAACCATTATTTTTAGAAGAATTATTTAATATTGTAAAAAAAGAAGAAAAAAAAGAAGAAAAAAAAGAAGAGTTTGTAATAAAAATAAAAGATTATTTAACTATAACAAAAAATTCATTAATAGAATTAATAAATAATTATAATGAGGTATTAATATCTTTAAACAATTTTTTTAGTTTAACACCTAGATATAATAATATTAATATACCAAATAATATATTTTTATATAGAGGATTTAATAATAAATTTAATAGAGAAATTATTAATTATGTTAATAATTATAAAGAAGATCAAGAAATAACAATTTGGTCAATTTTATCTACAACTATAAATAAAAAAGTTGCTTTTAGATTTTTTGGATTTGATAAAGAGCAAATTATTTGGAAAATAACAGTTAATAGAAAAGAATATGATATATTTAAATATTCATTTATTACAAAAAATGAAGAAACACCTAAATTTTTTACAATAAATTACGATAATTTATTTAATAAAAATTATGAATATGAATTTCTTTTAAATTTTGGTGTTAAACTTAAATTAATTAATATTAAAAATGAAATAAGAATATTAAAATTTGGCGATGATGATATTAAATATAATATTAAGGTATATGAATTTGAATTTATTGGATATGAAACTGATATATTTAACAAAAAATTAGAAGATTTTGATAATTTTATTACAAAAAAAATTGATAATATAATAAATATTGAAAAAGATGAAGAAGATAAATATAATTTTATAGAAAAAGAAGAAAAAAAAGAGGAAAGTAAAACGGGAGGTAAGTATAAAAGAAAAGCTAAAAAGAAATAGAGGAAGTTTAATAATATATTTAAATATAAATTATTAGTTATAAATTAAAATGAGTTTATGTGTTATAATAGATGGTGGTCTTGGAAATCAATTATTTATGATATTTACTTGTATATCAAAAGCGATAGATGAAAAAAGAGATTTTTCAATATTTCCAATATATAATAATAGTATTAGAAGTTATTATTTTACATCTATTCTTAAAACATTATTATTTAAAGTTGCTCCAAATATTCCTTCTAATGAAATATATAAAGAACCTTATTTTACATATTCACCAATACCAAATAATTTAAATATAATAAGAGGATATTTTCAATCAGCTAAATATTTTAATCATAATAAAAATGAAATTATTAAAATTTTAAAATTTGACGAATATAAGAAAAAATTTAAATTAAATTTTAAAGCAGTTGCTATACATCTTCGTTTTGGAGATATGTCATTTAATCAAGGAAATCATGCTATATTAAAAATTGATTATTATTTAAAAGCATTAACAACTTTATTAGGAAAAATAAATAAAAATGAATATAGATTTATAATATTTGGTGAAAAAAATGATAATGAAATAATTAATGATTATATTAATATTCTTAATAGTCGTTTTGATATAATATTTGAAAAATTTTATGATATATATCCTAATTTATATGATTGGCAAGAATTATTTTTTATGAGTAGTTGTGAACATTTAATTATTGCGAATTCAACTTTTTCTTGGTTTGGTGCTTATTTATGTGATTATTCTAATAAAATTATTATAAGACCATCTCAATGGTTTGGTATTAATAATATAAATAATTCAACAAAAGATTTATTTTTAGATGATTGGATTGAAATTTAAAAAAATGATTTAATATTTTTAATTATTTTTATAATGTCTTTAGAATTAGAAAATTGTTTTAATGATTATTTTATATCTCCTAATGAATTAAAAATTAGTGATAATTATCAAAATGATAATAAAATTTCTAAATATTATTATATTTATTTTGATGAATATAATAAAAGAAAAATTAAAAAATCTATTTTACAAAATCTTAAAATTAAACATTATATTAATATTGGTGAAACTTGTTCTATTTGTTTTAATCAAATTTGGAAAAAAAAGGATGCTTTTTTAACTGATTGTGGTCATTCTTTTCATTTAAAATGTATTATTAATTATGACTATTTTAATAGTTTTAATAAATTAGGTGTTTTCTGTCCTATTTGTAGAAATGATATGGGAAATTATAATGATTTAAAAGATAAATATAAAAAATCTATAAATTATCTTGATATATTAGATGATTTTGAAACAAATATTAATTTAAAATTACCTAAAATATGTTTTAATTCTTATGAATTAACATATTTAAATCATTTTCATAGATTAAAATATAATAAATGTTTATATTGTAATTTATAGATTTTTTATAATATCAAAATAATTTATTTTTTTTCTGGAAACATTCTATATCCATAATTTTCAGGATTTTCCTTTAATAATTTAATATACATATAATCAATATATAAAGGAAGTTTGAAAGGTCAAATTAAAACAGCATAAAAACTAAACATTAATCTTTCACTTATTAATAATTTAGTTATAACATTATTTCTAATAATATCTACATTATTTATATTATAATTAAATAATATAGCATTTATAAATCCACTACCAACAATTAATTTATTAATATTCATAAATACTTTGTTCATTTTATTTTAAATTATAAATAATATCATTTTTATTTTTATATAAGTTAAGTTTTATTTTTAACTTTTTAAGAAATTACAAAAGAAATAAGTTAAGTTTTATTAATTTATTAAAAAGAAATAAGTTAAGTTTTATTTTTTAACTTTTTAAGAAATTACAAAAGAAATAAGTTAAATTTTATTAATTTATTAAAAAGAAATAA
>Ga0172367_10009731_pt1 | contig 10496 bp, 9 predicted proteins | sample Lak10m_FD_114542 | JGI IMG/M metagenome (GOLD analysis project Ga0172367, IMG submission 114542) | Freshwater microbial communities from Kabuno Bay, South-Kivu, Congo - kab_022012_10m | ecosystem: Environmental > Aquatic > Freshwater > Lake | place: Democratic Republic of the Congo: South-Kivu...
ATCCTGATGCATTTCAATACGAGCTGTTCCGTATTCCAGCGCGTAATCAATACCGACTGTTTTCCATGGTAGTTTTCCTGACTTACGAATCGGAATAAACGGCACGCCCATTTCGAGTGCCAACGCATAACCGAAAAGAAAACCGCGACTCTCTATACCTGCGATTGCGTCGATCCGTTTCCCTTTCAATCGATCTGCAAATTCTTTGATAATAAGTTTACCGACTTTATCATCCTGCAGCAGCGGCGTGATGTCTTTGAACATGATTCCCTTCTTCGGAAAATCGGGAACCAGTCGTATTGCGTTGCGAATTGCGTCCATTCAGATTGTAAGGTAAGACGCAATTTTACGGTATAATTCGGCATTGACCAAATGACATTTCATGATGTCAGGAAGTTTTGCAAATGGTCCGTGTACCTTTCGATAATTGACCAATGCATTTGCAACGCCCGGCGAAATGTAGGGATGCTTTTTCAATTCAGATGCCGCAGCTTGATTCACATTAATCTTGCGGATATACGTAGTATCCACTTTCACATTCGATTCAATCAGCGAATACTTATCCTGATCCATTCCGAAAACTTCAAGCAACTGTTGTTTGTGATGAAATCCCCCAAGCAATTCGCGATACATCACAATGCGCAATGCAAAAACAGAACCGATTCCATGTAAAGTAGTGAGCAGTGCTGTGTCGGCTGTGTTCAATTCAACAATGGATGGAGCAACAATTTTCTCTTTTACAATCTTCGCGCTTGAATCGGTTGGAATGGTAATGTACGATTCAAGTTCGGCGTATCGTTCAGGCGAAACAACATACAGTTTGCGCAGATCTTCTTTCTTCCTGAAGTTTCCGCCTTTTGAACGAAACTTAATAATGCTTTGCGCTTGTGCCGGTGAAAACCCAAGGCGAATCCATTCCTCTTCAGAGATTGTATTGGGATTGAAAAAGAACAATTCTTTTTGTTGAAAAAGGGATTGTTTCCCGGTGATTGAAACATAATTGTGTTCCGGTTTTTCCTTTTTCACTTTCTCGAATGAATCGCGTGAAGGCGTTGCATTTTCAACTTGCGCAAGCGGCAAATTTCCGATGATGTTATTTTTATCGGAAGTGATTACAAAAGCCGCTGTAACGAGAATAAGAATCACACTAAGCACAATCAGCCCGTTACGTTCCGGTTTCGTAAATGTGAACAGTGCGATGAACTTTTTCACGAGGATGTTTCTGTTATTCTGATTTGGCTTTTACAGAAGTCAGACGATTCACCACAAAATAAAGTGGAAAACCAAGTGCGACGAGAACAAGACCTAATCCGGAATTGCGCGCATCCATGAAGAGCAAATCAATGCAGATTAAAGTTGCGGCAATAATGTAAAGCGCGGGAATCAATGGATAACCTAACGCTTTGTATGGTCGCGGAGCAAGCGGTTCCGTTTTGCGAAGTTTAAATATTCCGCTGATAGTTACGATGTAAAATATAAGCGAAGCGAATGTTGCATAAGAAAGCAAGTCGCCGTACTTCCCTGAAAAGCATAACGCGCAAGCCCACACAGCCTGAGCCCATAATGCCCACGAAGGAACACTGTTGCCGTTGAGCTTTCCTGCGCGCGGAAAAAATAATCCGTCTTTCGACATAGCGTAAAACAATCTTCCGCCGGCAAGTATAATTCCGTTGTTACAGCCGAATGTAGAAACCATGATGAGTACCGCCATCATTGCAGAAGCAATGTTTCCGAAAATCACAGTTGCTGCAGCAGAACCGATACGACTTTGTTCTGCGAATTGAATTCCGCGACTCATCACATCAGCCCCTTCCGGATTTCCTTTCAACGGCAACAAAGCGAGATAGGCAATATTCGCCAGCAGGTACAATGCAGTAACGATTGCTGTTCCGAGAATCAAACTACGCGGAATGTTTTTGTGCGGCTCGCGGATTTCGCCTGCGATGAATGTAACATTGTTCCATGCATCACTGGAAAAAAGTGAATTGATCATTGTGAATCCCAATGCGGCGATCAATCCCATTCCAACGAGCGGCTCATTCACCCAACCTGAATCGGTTTCAAATGTGCGTGAAGCCGACCACGAATCTGTAAAGTTGAGTGATAGTGTATCGTGACTGAATCCAACGTACAATCCAAGAATGATCAATGCGAAAAGCGCAAGTAATTTCGCTGAGGTAAAAATCTTCGCAATCCATGCACCGCCTTGCACACCGCGCGTATTCAACCAAGTCAACAAAAGAATACTTGCTACAGCAACCAAATGCGCACGCGTGATGCTGAACCAGCCGAAATCTGCAATAACATACTTTGACGCGAGAGCGGGCACGAGTTCAGAAGTGTAATTCGCGAAAGCCGTTGCCACAGCGGCAATAACTCCAGTCTGAATAACACTGAATACGGTCCAGCCGTAGAGAAACGCAGGAATTTTTCCCCATGCGCGGCGTATGTAAACATACTGTCCACCCGCTTCGGGCATCATGCCGGCGAGTTCGCCGTAACTCAATGCAGCCGCAAGTGTAATTGCGCCGCTGAGAATCCAAGCGACCATCAACCATCCGGAAGATCCGAGATCGCGCGCCATTGTGGAGCTCACGAGAAAAATTCCCGAACCGATCATTGATCCCGCAACAATAGATGTTGCATCAAGAAGTCCGAGTCGCTGTTTGAATTCTGACATAAAAAAGGGCGGTGTTACCCGCCCGTGTGTTGATAGACGAAACTAGTTGTCCTTATTCAGTTTGCTGTTTCTTTTCCCGTAGAGAAAATAAATTACCAATCCGGCAGCCATCCAATATCCAGCTACTTTCAAAGTCTCCACATCCAATGCAATGATCATTGCAGTACAGATCAGAACTCCAAGAATTGATACTACAGGTGCCATCGGCGTGCGGAAAGGACGTTCCATGTTAGGACGTTTCACTCTCATAATCCAGACACCAGCGCAAACTAAAACAAACGCGAACAAAGTGCCAAATGATGTAAGGTCACCAGCAACACTACCTGGTACAAAAGCAGCGAACAATCCTACCATTACAAATAGAATCATGTTTGCCTTATAAGGTGTTTTGTATTTCGGATGCAAATCGCCAAAAGCCTTTGGAATCAATCCATCTGTACTCATGTTGTAGAACACTCTGCTTTGCCCCATGAGCATAACAAGAATTACAGAAGAGAATCCAGCAAGAATTGCAACTGTCACCGCAGTGCCCAACCAGCTGTAACCTGTCATGTATGTATTAATTGCATATGCAACCGAAGCTTCTTTACCAGCAGTAGCAAACTCCTGCCAAGGAGCAACGCCAGTTAAAACATGCCCGAATAAAATATAAAGAATTGTACAAACTACTAATGATCCCAAAATACCAATTGGCATATCTCGCTTCGGATTCTTCGCTTCCTGAGCTGCAGTACTAACCGCATCAAATCCTATGAATGCAAAGAACACGATGGCTGCACCACCGAGTACACCGCCCCAACCATGCTTAAAAACGCCTTCATGACCAGCAACACCTTCAGGAATCAAGTATGGAGTATGATTAGCTGAATTAATAAAGCCCCAACCTATAGCAATAAACACAAGTACAATAGCAACTTTGATAAACACGATTACTCCGTTAACGATTGCAGACTCTTGAGTTCCCTTGATTAGAAGAAGCGTTAGCGCCAACAGAATAGCCAAAGCTGGTGCGTTCATCAACCCACTAGTTTGTCCAACTGTACTTTGAAGCGCAGGTGTAAGAGAATGGAACTGATCGTCAGTAAGAAGCAATATTCCATTCTTCACTGATGAAACAGTTTCCGGAAGTGCGATATTAATTGCGCCAATCGCATCACCACTAACTTTATAAAGTGTTTCAAAAGGGGAATGGCACCATTCATAAGGTATGGCTCCACCAAGAAGGTTGTTGAGATATTCGCTCCATGCAATAGAAACAGTTGCGGCACCTAATGCATATTCCATAATCAATGCCCATCCAATAATCCATGCCACGAGTTCTCCCATTGTGACGTATGTATATGCATAAGCGCTACCGGAAATTGGCATCATTGCTGCAAATTCTGCGTAACAAAGACCAGCAAACGCACATCCGATCGCGGCAACAACGAAAGACAATGTTACTCCAGATCCCGCAGCTTCAGATGCGGCAGCGGCTGTTCTAACAAAAAGTCCAGCCCCAATGATAGCACCTATTCCCAAAGCAACTAAGCTCCACGCACCAAGAGTGCGCTTCATTCCCTTTTCGGAATCAGCAGCTTGAGCCAATAGTACCTCAATAGATTTCTTTCTGAATAAACTCATAGTTTTTTAATTAATAGATGGAAAGTTATAATCCCAAATATAACAAGAACCATCATACCGCAAATGCCTATTTTTGCTTACTATGTTGCTCATTCTGATTTTTATTATCGGCTACGCCGCAATTACGCTGGAACATCCGCTTAAACTCAATAAGGCGGGTGCGGCTTTGCTTACAGGTGTAATCTGCTGGACAATTCTTGTGCTGGGCGGAGATTCCAACGACTCACACGACGCGCTTAATCATCATTTGAGTGAAATAGCCGGAATTCTGTTTTTTCTGCTTGGCGCGATGACTATCGTGGAATTGATTGATGCGCACGACGGATTTGAAATTATCACGAAGCAGATCAAAACCACCTCATCCAGAAAACTGCTGATCATTGTTGCTCTGCTTTCGTTTTTTCTTTCCGCAGTGCTCGACAACCTGACTACCGCAATTGTAATGACGTCGCTGGTTAAGAAACTGGTCAGCGAAGAAAAATCCCGCTGGTATTTCGCCGGCATGATTGTGATTGCTGCAAACGCGGGAGGAGCGTGGTCTCCAATCGGAGATGTAACCACAACAATGCTGTGGGTTGGAAATCAGATTACCTCTGCCAATATTGTTTTGAAACTGATTGTTCCGTCCATCCTCAGTATGGCGGTTCCGTTGCTCTATATGGCCTGGAAAATGAAAGGAAATCTTTCGCGACCTGAAGCAGTTTCCGATGAAGAAAAACTTCCGATCACTTCGAAAGAAAAAAACATCATTTTCTTTTCAGGTATTATTCTGTTGTTTGGTGTTCCGGTTTTCAAATCGGTTACGCATCTGCCACCGTTCATGGGGATTTTGCTTGGACTCGGAATTCTGTGGTTCATCACTGAAATCATTCACAGCGCGAAGCATGAATCGCACAGAAGCGCATTATCCGTTTCAGGTGCGCTACAACGCGTAGACACACCGAGTGTGTTGTTCTTCCTTGGAATATTGCTTGCGATCGGAGCATTGGACACAGCAGGACATTTGCATCATCTTGCAGAGTGGATGGACGGTACTTTCCATAACGTAAGCGTGATTACATTATTAATCGGACTTGCTTCGGCTGTTGTAGATAACGTACCGCTGGTTGCTGCAGCACAAGGAATGTATCCGCTTTCCGTTTTCGCAACGGATCACTATTTCTGGGAGTTCCTTGCATACTGTGCCGGAACAGGCGGAAGCATTCTGATCATCGGTTCCGCTGCAGGAGTTGCCGTTATGGGATTGGAGCGAATCAGTTTCTTCTGGTATTTGAAAAAAATAAGTTTCCCTGCATTGCTTGGTTATGGAGCCGGTGCCGGAGTTTACATATTGATGAATCTTTGAAAATGGCTTTACATCCTTATGTAAAGAAAATCAGATCAATCTTCGCTGCCAACAGAGAACAGAAACGCGCGCAAGGAGCAAAAGCCTACATGCGTGATCAGTTTGAGTTCTTCGGAATAACAACTCCGGACAGAAGAAAACTTCAAGCTGATTTTTTCAAATCAGAACCACTGCCTCCGATTGATGATGCAGATCGCATCGTGCGTGAGTTGTGGGCAATGCGGGAATGAGAACTGCATTATTTCGCAATGGAATTTCTGATGAAGTACAGAAAGAAATTGCGCAAAGGCGATTTACAACTTCTCGAATTTCTGATCACCAACAATAGTTGGTGGGACACCGTAGATGTAATTGCGCCGAAGTTATTCCTTGAATGGAGTTATTTGTTTCCGAATGAAAAAGCGAAAACTGTTCGCAGATGGAATAAATCCGGGAACCTTTGGTTGATTCGTTCCTCAATAATTTTTCAGCTGCACGATAAGAAATCATTCGATGAAGATTTGCTTTCCGAAATGATACTGCAGCAAACAGAACACAAAGATTTCTTTATTCGAAAAGCAATAGGTTGGTCGCTTCGTCAATACGCTAAAGCCAACGCTTCGGCTGTGCGGCAATTTGTGAATGCAAATGAGATGTCGCCTCTCAGTAAAAAAGAAGCGCTCAAGCATTTCTGATTATTCCTGAGAAAGAAATTCCCAAGTATGATCGCTGAGCAATTTTGCGCTGGCGAGGAATTCGTACGGGCAGCCTCTTCCCCACTCGTCGGGACCGATCATTGACAACAAATCCGTTTCGTTTTTCTTACGATACAAATGATACACGTGTCCGATAAGCGGTTTGAAATTCAATTCAGCTTTGTAAATACGTTCTGAAAGTTCAACGCGATCATGAATTTCCTGAGCCTGTTTCATCAGGAGCTCGACTTGCTTCCGAATCTGATCGAGCTGTCGATTTGTTTGCTCATACATCGCAGACATTGCGAGGCCCTTTGTTCTTCCTTTATCAATCGGACGAATAATTGCACCGCCAACTGTATGAGCATACGGAAGTAATCCGGGATTGTCCGCTACTTTGTCTTTGTCAATAGGATTCACAAATTCTTCCGACATGAAACAAAGTTACGAAAGTGCTTATGAGATTGATCAGAACATAAGAACAAATTGCATCTTGTTCATTGAATCAATGAATCTGGAGTTTATCTTTACAACGTGACGTCTCTGATAATACTTCGGCGCTTGGCGATTCCGGCTTTGATACTGGTTCTGGTAATCATTGTCGGAACTGTTGGCTTCATGCTGGTCGATGATCGCTACAGCTTTACTGAAGCGTTGTACATGACAGTAATTACCGTTGGAACTGTTGGATTCCGTGAAGTACACGAACCGACGATGGCGGAGAAGTACTTCATTATTTTTCTGATCATTACGGGTTTCGGTACATTTGCTTATGCACTTTCAGCAATTACAACTTATATTCTCAGTGATGAATTCAAGAGTGTGTACAGATACAACACGATTATGAATGCGATCGACAAACTGAACGAACACGTAATCATCTGCGGTTACGGACGAAACGGAAGGCAAGCTGCACACGTTTTAAAAAAACATGGCAAACGATTTGTTGTGATTGAGAATAAAAGTGCTGTAACGGAAGCGTTGAATCATCGCTATGCTGATCTCGTTTTAGAAGGAGATGCAACACAAGATGAAATTCTGGAGAAAGCCGGTATTGCAAGAGCGAGTGCCATCATTACCACTCTGCCTGTTGATGCTGATAATCTTTTCATCGTGCTTACAGCGCGAACACTGAATCCGAAGCTTACAATTATTTCACGCGCATCGGATGATAATTCAGATAAGAAACTGAAAACAGCAGGAGCCGATAACGTAATAATGCCGGATAAGATCGGTGGTGCACACATGGCTTCGCTCGTTTTGAAACCTGATGTGATTGAATTTGTGGATCACATTACCGGTCAGGGCGGACCTGATATTAATCTCGAAGAAATTACGTTTGAGAATCTTCCCGAGCATTTGCGCAACAAAACAATTCGCGATTTGGAGATCAGAAATAAATCAGGCGCCAATATTGTGGGTTTCAAAACTGCGAAGGGAGATTTCGTCATTAATCCGAATGCAGATACGAAACTCATTCCTGAAGGAAAATTATTCGTTCTCGGAACGCCTGATCAGATTGCTGCATTGAAACAACTTCTCGCCTGAATCCGATGAAAACCATATTGATTACAGGAAGCAACGGACTTCTCGGACAAAAACTGGTTTATGCTTTGCTGGAACGCAACGCTGCAAATCATGCATGGCGAATCATTGCAACGGCGCGCGGGGAAAATCGGTTATCGAAAAAATCAGGTTACGAATATGCGACGATGGATATCGGCAATGCAGAAGAAATCAAAAGCGTATTCAATCAGTTCAAACCTGATGTTGTTATCAATACAGCAGCGATGACAAACGTTGACGCTTGTGAATCGAAAAAAGATGAAGCTGAATTGCTTAATGCGACGTCAGTGAGCTTCATGACGGAATCATTGCGTGAAATGAAAAATGCTGATTCTTCTTACGATGTTCATTTCATACATCTTTCAACGGATTTTATTTTCGATGGAACCGCAGGGCCGTATACTGAAGAAGGAATTCCGAATCCGCTTTCGCATTATGCGGCAACGAAACTCGAAGGCGAAAAATTCACTTTAGCTTCCGGATTGAAGTGGTCCGTATTGCGCACGATCATCGTGTACGGAATTGCAGATGATATGAGCCGATCGAATCTTGTATTGTGGGCGAAAGGCGCGCTTGAAAAAGGTCAGAAGATAAACGTGGTTGACGATCAGTTTCGGTCTCCGACATTGGCAGAGGATCTTGCTGAAGGATGTATTCTGTGTGCAGAGAAGCAAGCACAAGGAATATTCAACATCAGCGGAGAGAAAACTTACAGTGTGCTAGAACTTGTGCAAAAAGTTGCAGACTATTGGAAGCTTGACAAGTCATTGATCAATCCGGTTTCATCTGCTACAATTAATCAGCCTGCAAAGCGCCCGCCTGTTACGGGATTTATTATTGACAAGGCGAAAAAAAATCTCGGATACAATCCGCGCAACTTTGAAGAAGGGCTTGCCGTGCTTGATGCACAATTGAAAAAGAGAAACTAAAGACGAGTTTAGAACTGAACTCAACGATTGTTGCAACGTGAGTCGCTTCATTAATTAAGTGAACAGAATTGCCTGAATTGTATTACAAACCTGCAGCTTGCAGTAATACATCCATTTCGTCACGAAGTTTTTTAGCTTCTGCACGGGCAGCATCAGCAAAGTCTTCGCCTGATGATGCATACAGAATACTTCTCGATGCATTTACAAGAAGTCCGCAATCTTTATTCATACCGAACTTCGCAACATCACTTAAACTTCCGCCTTGCGCACCGACACCCGGAACAAGAAGAAAACTGGCAGGCGCAACAGCTCTGATATTTTTCAGGCTCTCAGCTTTGGTAGCACCAACAACATACATGATCTGATTTTCATCGCCCCATGTATTGCATTTCCCAATTACTTTTTCGTACAGTTTTTCTCCTGTTGATGATTCAACAAACTGAAAATCGAACGCTCCTTCATTGGAAGTCAGCGCGAGAACAATCACCCATTTGTTTTCGAATCCGAGAAAAGGTTTCACTGAATCGCTTCCCATGTACGGAGCAACAGTAACGGAATCGAAATTGTAGTGTTCGAAAAATGCGCGCGCATACATCGCTGATGTGTTGCCGATATCGCCACGTTTTGCATCTGCTATTGTGAAAAGTCCGGAAGGAATATACTTCATAGTCTTTTCAAGACTCCTCATTCCGTTCACACCTTCCGCTTCGTAAAATGCTAGATTCGGTTTGTATGCAATGCAATATTCGTGCGTAGCTTCAATGATTCGTTTGTTAAACTCGGCAACCGGATCTTCATTTGAAAGAAGAAACTTCGGAATCTTACGGATATCGGTATCAAGTCCGACACAAAGAAACGACCGTTTCTTTTTTATTTCCGAAATCAGTTGCGCTCTGTTCATGATCTTAGTTCTGAATTCCTTCTTTCATTCGTTCAGCATTCTCGGCAACATGCAGTGCATCTATCATGCTCTGAATATCTCCGTCCATGAATTGCGGAAGATTGTGCTGTGTTAATCCAATGCGATGATCGGTAACGCGGCTCTGAGGATAATTGTACGTTCTGATTTTCGCCGAACGATCTCCGGTAGAAACGATCGTCTTTCTGCGCGATGTTTCCTTCTCCATTTTTTTGTTCAGCTCAATCTCGTACAGTTTTGTTCTCAGCATTTGCATCGCGCGTTCACGGTTTCCATGCTGCGAACGTTCCACCTGACACATGATCTGAATTCCGCTTGGCTTATGAACCAATATAACTTTCGTTTCAACCTTGTTTACGTTCTGTCCGCCTGCTCCGCCTGAACGTGCTGTTGTAATTTCAATGTCGGCAGGATTAATTACGACATCCACTTCATCTGCTTCAGGCATTACCACAACAGTTGCTGCGGATGTATGTACGCGACCCATTTGTTCTGTTTCAGGTACACGTTGCACACGATGCACACCTGATTCATACTTCAATGTTCCGTAAGCATCATCGCCAATAATATTCACCACAACTTCTTTGTATCCGCCCATGGTTCCTTCGCTCACGTCAACAACTTCAACTTTAAATCCGTGCAACTCACAATAACGTGTGTACATGCGCCACAAATCGCCTGCGAAAATTGCGGCTTCATCACCGCCTGTTCCGGCACGAATTTCAAGTACAGCATTGCGGGAATCTTCCGGGTCTTTCGG
>Ga0172367_10009732_pt1 | contig 10496 bp, 10 predicted proteins | sample Lak10m_FD_114542 | JGI IMG/M metagenome (GOLD analysis project Ga0172367, IMG submission 114542) | Freshwater microbial communities from Kabuno Bay, South-Kivu, Congo - kab_022012_10m | ecosystem: Environmental > Aquatic > Freshwater > Lake | place: Democratic Republic of the Congo: South-Kivu...
AGTGCTGAGATCAAATAACATCTGTTCGATGAACCTCTCCATCTTTGTCTCCTCAAAAGCGAGAACAAGCAAGGGAAAAATGAAGGTTTGACTTCCCTTAGTCAAGAGAATATCTGGGGTGAGGTCAAAACATCATTTGTGGAACTCACGTTAAAATAGCACTTGAGTTGCTTAGTCAAAAACACTCAGCACTAACCACTAGTTAAAGTACTTACACCATCTCTGAGTAGATGACCATCTTCCATACAGATAACACGGTCAGCAATATCTAAAATCCGGTTGTCATGGGTCACAAGTAAAATTGTAGAGCTTTGCTCTTTCGCTAATTTCTGCATAATGTCCACAACGTCACGCCCCGATTGTTTATCGAGTGCAGCCGTGGGTTCATCAGCTAAGACAATTTTAGGCTGACTCACTAACGCACGCGCGATCGCTACCCGTTGTTTTTGTCCACCAGATAAATTATCTGGATAATAATGCAGGCGATGACCCAAACCCACCGCCTCTAGTATCTCTTGTGATTGCTTGAGCATTTGCTGAGAGGAAATTTTGGGTTGCACTTCCAAACCCATCCGTACATTCTGGAGTGCTGTTAAACTACCATGTAAATTATGAGCTTGAAAAATATAACCATTACTGCGTCGGCTTTGTATTAACTCTTCGGAAGTAGCACCACAGAGTTCTCGTCCTAAAACTTGCAAACTACCAGATTGCACAGAACGCAACCCTCCCACTAAAGTTAGGAGTGTAGTTTTACCAGAGCCAGAAGGGCCAGTCATAATCACAATCTCACCAGCATTAATTGTGAGATTGATATTGAATAAAACCTGCTTACTCAGTTGACCACCACCAAAGTAATGATCAAGATTCTGAATAGAAATCACTGGAACCATGGCAAAATTCATTAGTTATTGGTCATTGGTCAACATCCGCTAAAACATATCCGCCGGGTCAGCAGATTGTAATCTTTGAGTAGCTATTATTCCCGAAATACTACACATTACAATTGTCAGTAATAACACAAACACTGGCCTAGCCAAAGTCATATATATCGGTAAATTTGTAGCATTGCGAGCCAAGCGATAAAGTCCCAAAGACACAATAAATCCTGGAATAAAACCCAATAAAGCTAAGATAATTGCTTCTTCAAAAATTACACCTAACAAGTATGAATTGCGATAACCCATTGCTTTGAAGGTGGCATATTCTTTCAAGTGAGCATTCACGTCAGTAGAAAGCACTTGATAAACAATAATCACACCGACAATAAATCCCATAGCTACACCCAAAGTGAAAATAAAACCGATGGGACTTTCTGCTTTCCAGTAGTTTTCCTCAAATTTGATAAATTCCTCCCGTGTCAACACTTTGACATCTTGATTATTCTGCAAGTGCAATTTTAATACTGCCGCTACCTGCTGGGAATCATAACCTGGTTCAACATTAATCAAGCCCAAGCTGATACTTCCTGCTTGTCGTTGGGGAAGTAGCCGTAAAAAATTTTCATTACTGGAAATCAATGTGCCGTCAGCACCAAAGGATGCGCCTAATTTAAATGTGCCACTAATGGTAATAGTCTGTTTATCTATTTCTGTAGATACAGTTTGACCTGCGTCTATTTGCCGAAATACTTCTTGGTATTCACCTCTGGCTCCACGGTCAAAAATAAAGAAATTTGGTAGTTTAATCTGATCTAATTGAGCATTTAACTCTGGTAAATCCAAAACTGGCTCATCAGGAGTTACACCTATGGCTTGTACTGTGGTTTTGCGGCGTGTTTGGGGATTTTTCCAAGTAATTAAACCGATATACATGGCTGTAGCTGATTTTACCCCTGGCACATCAGCAGCTTGAAATAATCGCCGCCGTGAAAAAGTAGACATACTTTGCATGTTGCGGCTTTGAGGACTCATGAAGATAATATCTGCCAGCACAGCCCGATTTAAGGTGGTGTTACTGTCGTATAGAGCATTTTGAAAGCCAAGCTGCATAAACATCAGCACATCTGCAAAAGCAATACCTGCTAAAGCGACAAACAAACGACTTGTGTGATGGCTAAGTTGTAGCCATCCTAAAGGTGTTCGCCGTTGTAGTTCTTTGATTAATTCCATCACAGTTCAATTACCGCCTTAACTTGTAAATTGGTAAATTTAGCGGCTTTCTGGCTGGATGCTTCATCTAGCTGCACATGAGCTTCCACTACTCTGGAGTCAATATTCTCAGCAGGGTCGCTATTAATAATACTTTGCCGTTGCACTTTCCAGCCGACCCAATCTATTGTTCCCAGTAATTCACCTGGTACGGAATTACTTGATATTCGCACGCGTTGTTGAGGTTTTACTTTGTTAACATCGCTTTGATAAATTTCCACAACTGCATACATCTGCTTGGTTTGTCCAATCTCGACAATGCCTTGATTAGATACTATTTCACCTGCTCGCGTATGAATGTGGAATATCACACCATCTTGGGGGGATCTGATGTAAGCTTGATCTAAGTTAGCCTTTGCCTGTTTCCCGGCTGCCATGGCGCGGTTCACTTCTGCTTTGGCCCCGGCCACATCTACAGGACGAACTTCGGTAATACGGTCTAAAGTAGCGGCTGCGCCATTAGCTTGTTGCTTTCCAGTTGCTTGAATTCGAGCTAGCACCGTCTTGGCTTCGCTGATTTGTTGGCGACCAGTACCATCAATGCGATTGAGTATGGCCCTAGCTTCACTCAACTGCTGGCTGGTAATATCTACATTCAGGCCTTTACTGTCAAATAATGACTGGGAAATTGCCCCTTGAGAGTACAGCCCCTCATAGCGTTGAAATTCTGCCTGGGCATTTTTGAGTTCTGCTTCTAGTTTTTTAACTGTGGCTTGTTGTGCTGTTTTCTCTGCTTGCCACTGTACCTCTAACCTGGTGACTGTTTCTCTTTGTTGCCTTTCCTCTCCCAGAGTCTGTGCTTGAATCCGCGATACTTCGGCTTTTTGCGCTTCTATTTCGCCCACTTTTGCACCAGCCTGGATTTTTTCTAGATTGATCTTTGCTACTTTTATGGCTGCTTCGGCTTCTTCCAATGCTGCTTGTAAACCATCGCGATTATCTAAAATAGCGATGGACTGCCCTGCTTTAACCTGATCTCCTTCCTTGACCAAGAGGTTTTCTACCCGAATACCTTGACCGGATGACGGTGCAGAAAGTTTAATCACTTTTCCTTTCGGTTCTAATCTCCCCAAAGCAGTGACGGTTTTAATTTCGGGTATGGTCACTTCGGCGGTTGGATCTGTCTGTGTTACTTGTGATTGCCAAAATTTGTAACTTTTTGCCCCGGCGATGGCCAAACTTGTAGCTACTGCCAACATAATCAATTGGCGAGAGCTAGGCTTAAATAATGCAGAAGCTTTAGCTGTGCTATCAGGTACCATAAGCCCCTTATTTACGTATGAGTAAACTATTTAGTTTAGTTGTTATGTAATAAAACTAAACTGTTCATTCTAATAATGTCAAGAGTTCACAAATCTAAATATGAAAAAAAAACACACAGAAAGTAATCAGGTGGAGCGTTCGCTTTCACCAGGAAAAGTTGATGCAATTCTCGCTGGTGCCATGCAAGAGTTTTTAGCACATGGCTATGCTGCGACAACAATGGATAAGGTGACAGCAGCAGCAGGAGTATCGAAAACAACGGTCTACAGCTACTTTCAAGATAAAGAAAGATTATTTATTGCCCTGATTTCGCGATTAGCCCAGGAAAATTATCAGGCAGTATTTAGTCCCCAAAACCCGCACTTCCTGGAAGGAGAGCCTCAAATTGTTTTACGGCGTTTAGCAACCAACTTGTTGGCACGGATGACTGAACAACAGGAAATTCTAAATTTAGTCAGAGTAATTATCGGTGAGTCTGGACGTTTTCCTTTACTGGCCCAAGAGTTTTTGCGTAACATACACAAACCAGGTTTGGAAGTTATCAAGCAATATTTTACGGACCACCCAGAACTACAACTACCTGACCCAGAAGTAGCTGCACGTGTTTTTATGGGAACATTAGTTCATTTCACCATTACTCAGTATATGCTACATGGTCACCAGTTGATACCGATAGAGCGCCATCGCCTCATTGATCAACTCATTAATTTACTCACCAGTAATCAGATTCTCAAAAATCGAACTGTCAATCAGTATTCAGGTACAAAGGAAAAATCTCCCAGGCGCAAGCGTACCGCGTCAGGTAAATTTAAAATGGACTATGGTCACGAGCCAAAACATCTCAGGTCTATCCGACTCACTGACACAGCTTGGCAAAACCTGGCAGAATTGGCAGCCCACAATAATTTGACCAGAAGTGAAGCCATTGAACTTTTTGCCCGTAATGGCACTCTAGATTGATTAGCAATTTAATAATGTATATACATGGGTGAGAATCACAAACACAACATTCTAGCCATGAAACAGGGAATTGATTCCCTGTTTCATTCAACCATGATAAATGTCAAGAAAATATTTCAAAAAAGCTATCTACTAAATCATAACCGAGTATTTGCGCCATAGACTTTAACCGCGATTGACTAGGTAGACCTTGTTGCTTCAGCCAATCACTTAATGTAAAAACTTTATGCATAAGAAATATTTCTAAAGCTTCAGGGTTATATTTGATACCTTGTTTTGCACTAAATTCGTGTGGTACAAGCATGGCTGCATAGCGAGATAATTCCCCAGATTTCCAATTGAGTAAAAATGGCAACCAGGGATATTTGGCATCCAAACGCACAAACCATAGCCTTAATTCAGGAATTTCTGACAATTCACGGGGATCGCCTAGTTCTAAACCATATTGGATATCAAAGTGCAACTGTTGTTCGTAAGATGCGATTGAGCCAAGGGAAGTACCAAAGGCAATCGCATTTTCTCGTAGGAGCGGATCAATCACCTTTAAGGCAGGTGAAATATCCAGATGATTAACGCAATCACTGTCGATTGTAATCGTAATTGTCATTGATTCAGGAACAAATTTCTTGATGGTTAACAGTGGGATCGAGAATCCACAGTACCAGCTTTCAGAGTTTGATGCCACATTTACAAGCTGTTAATTCTTTGTTGTATTTGTGTCAGCCTAATTTTGCAGACATCACACCTGCCTAAAGATGGACATTTGCCATACTTTTAAGTTAAAGTTGTAATGACTTTGTTTAAGATGATTGTGTAGTCAAGGAAATGCTAATCAGCAAAACACAATCATCCCTTTCAACTGTAAATTCTGCGGCAACACAGGTGAGGAGAAAATAACTCGTGTAATATTCTTGCATATCAAAAGAGCCAATTAATCCCCCTAATAGTTAACCAACTTAACTATGCAAAATCAATCCATATCTACAACAAAACCAATTCGTTCCCTAGAAGACGCTCTGGAGCGGTGTCAACTCCTGGGGATGCGCGTTAGCCGTCAGCGTCGCTTTATTCTAGAATTGCTGTGGCAAGCCAAGGAACATCTTTCAGCTAAAGAAATTTATGATCGCCTGATCCAGCAAGGTAAAGATATTGGTCACACTTCTGTATATCAAAATTTAGACGCCTTATCAAGTCAGGGGATCATTGAGTGTATTGAACGCTGTGACGGGCGTTTGTACGGTAATATCAGTGATTCCCATAGTCATGTCAACTGTATTGATACTAATCAACTGCTTGATATTCACATAGAACTACCTCAAGAATTCATTCGTCAGGTTGAAGAAAAGACAGGAGTGCGGATTACTGAATACAGTATCAACTTTTATGGTTATCGTAATCATCAAGAAAAACCCTAATGATGACATATGTCCCACCAAAAATGTCGAGATTTATTAGATGCAATTTAGAGAATTTGTATACAAAATCTCTGTAATATGATAAACCTTGTGAAGTGGGCAGCACATGGCTACGCCACCCAAGCTTTAGACTGAGCGCTCACGTCAATTCCTGCCCACCCAGTATGTACTCGGATGAAACGTGCTACCACTCGAATCTTAGCAAGGAAAAAACCCAAAGGTGATTTTGGAAACCTTCCGCTACGCCAGAAGTTTCCCAGGGGAAGATGTGACAATGAGGGGGGACTAAACTGAGCATTAAAACTGTTTTGTGACAGTGAAAAAACAGTCCTGATGTACTTGTTGAGACTATGAGTGACAGACCCCTAAAATTATTATTGATTGACCAAGACCCCATATTTCGCCTAGGATTAAGGGTGGGATTGTCAGCAATTCCTAACATCGAAGTAATAGCAGAAGCAGAAACAGATACGAAAGCCTTACAGATACTAGCAGAACTTGCTAAACAAGACCCCAACCAAGTAAATTTGGTGGTTTTAGAATTAGGTAATAGTCGCTCCATTGTCAGTCAACAACAAGGATTACAACTTTCTCAACAACTTAAAATCCAATATCCCCAACTACCAATTTTGCTACTCAGTTCTGTTCAAGATCCAGGACTACTGTTAGCTGTCCAAGCTGTTGGTGTTAATGGCTACTGTCCTAAAGGCACTCCCATTCCCCAATTAGTCGCTGCTATGCAACAAGTAGCAGACGGTGTTTCTTATTGGTTACCCACACAGACAAGCCGAGATACAAGTTCCCATCACCCCACTAGCCCATCACCTCGTCTTCCCCTGGCTAGGATGCGTAAAAATTGGTATTTCTCAGGTGTTGGCTACATTGACGAAACTTTAGCTTTAGTTACAGATCAATTACAAACCCCCGGATTACCACTAATAGACCGAGCCGTTCTCGCTGGACAACGACGAGAACTATTAGCAGCACGTTGGCTACTCGCTCGGTTATTAGTTTCACCACAGGAACGACAACAGGAACAGCCACAACCATTAGTTTCCTCTACTCAAAAACAGCTTCTCAGTCCGGATTTAAGTAGTGCCATCATGCCATTAGAATTACAAAAGCAGCCCATTTCCCCCCCTCTACTTAGTCCGCGATCGCTACAATCTGATTTATTCTCCATCTGTGTGAATAAGTTACAATTATCTTTACAAAATATTACAGAAATACCTTTAGAAATTGACATTTTTAGTGAAGATAAAAAACGAGAATTACTCTATTTAATTCTGCAAAAACTAGCTCAAAGACTTGATGAACTGAGTGTCCATAAAATCATAATTGCTCAACTAGAAACCTTAAAAGACACCATTTTATATGATTTATGGCAAGCAGCAATTACAGATTTCTTTGGTAAATTTTCTCAAGTGCAGGTAGATAAACAAAACATAGAAGTTGTTAAATTACTCCTGAAAAATTATCGGGGTGTACAAACAGAAATTATCAATAAAATTCCCCTAGTTGTAGAATTATTTTCTTATTTGGTATTCCAGACAGATTTGCAAATTGATAACAGATCCTATGCCGTCGGTACTGCTGAAGCTCAGTCCCAAGCATTAATAATTTTAGAAAATTTATTGATTCAGGTAGCTAATGCTGTAGTACAACCATTGCTTAACTCTTTAGCAGATGTGGAAGAAATTAAACACAAATATTATGACCGCCGATTAATTTCTACACGAGAAATAGAACGTTTTCGCAATGATTTGTCATGGAAATACCGTTTCAATAAGTACATCAATGAACCGAAAGAAATATTTGAAAGTAGCTATGAGCTATTTGTCTTAGCACCCCGTGGTATTGCCAAAACATCAATTTACGCTCCTCGTAACCAGGAATTAGCAGAACTTTCTGGCATTCCCCTATTAGTCACACTCATACTAGAATTTCGAGATGCCATCGCTCCGCGTTTACAATCCTTATTATCTATTGTCGGTAGCGGTATTGTTTTTCTACTCACCAAAATAGTTGGTCGGGGTTTAGGTTTAATCGGTCGCGGTATCCTCCAAGGAATTGGTAGCATATCGTTAACAGAAAAGAATTTAAAACGCAATAGTGAGCGCCCTAAGTAAACTTGTCTTTCGCTCTTTGGCAAGTTTCTGCAATCATTTATCCGTAGAGATAATATGTAAATCTATTTTTTTATGCCTGATTAAGTTCATTAATCGTTGCGTGAAAGAAACTTTGAGCCATCTTTTCCATGAGGGCTGCTGGCTTTCACCAACAATAATTTGAGTGATGTGATGATCTATGGCAACTTGAGCAATTGTGTTAGCCACGTTTTGACTTTTATAATGTAAAAATTCTCCTCCAAAATCTCGGCATAATTTTTCACATGTATCGATGTGTAAACTTTCTTCTTTAGTCAAGAATCGTTCAGGATTTCCCACAAACACAGCATACAGTCGCGCATTCATATAGTTAGCAATGCGTGCGCCCCGGCGTAATAATTGCACTGAATCAGGATAAGTAGATACACAGACTAAAACTTGTTCGTGAATAGTGCAATGCTGTCTAGCCAAGTTAGCACTGTTTGCTTCTTCCTCAATTGTATCTGCCACTTCTCTTAATGCTAGTTCCCTTAAAGCAATTAAATTACCACGCTGAAAAAAGTTTTTCAAAGATTGCTCAATTTTTTCAGGTGCGTAAATTTTGCCTTCTTGCAAACGCTCCTCTAAAGTTTCTGGGGTAACATCAATAACAATCACAGCATCAGCTTCATCTAGTAGATAATCAGGAATGCGCTCTCGCACTACAACACCTGTAATTCTTGCTACTAAGTCGTTTAAACTTTCCAGGTGTTGAATATTAACAGTGGAATAAACATCAATTCCGGCGGCTAAAATTGCTTCTACATCTTGATAGCGTTTTTCTCGTGGAGAACCGGGAACATTGGTATGAGCGAGTTCATCCACTAGCACCAGTTGCGGAGAACGTTGCAGAATTGCGTCCGTGTCCATTTCTTGTAAGGTTACATTGTGATGGATACACGCTTTTTGGGGAATTAGTTCTATTCCAGCAGCTTTCATAGCTGTCTCTTTGCGTCCATGAGTTTCTAATATACCGATAACTACGTCAATTCCATCTTGTTTGAGTTCATGGGCTTCTTCCAGCATTTTGTAAGTTTTACCGACACCGGGAGCCATACCGATAAAAATCTTATGTTTCCCGCGTCGGGAAGGGAGAATATAAATATTATCAGAGGAATAAAACATAAATTATTGACTTTCTCAATGAGTTAAGTTGCAGCCTCTAAAGCATCTAAAGTTAAATTGAGCCGGAGAATATTAACTCCAGGTTCACCGAGGATACCGAAAAATCTCCCCTCAGTGTTCTGAGATATTAAGGTTTGAATTCGTTGGGTATCTAAATTCTGAACAGCAGCAATGGGTGATATTTGTGCTTGGGCTGACTCCAGGCTAATATGTGGATCTAAACCAGAGGTAGATGTATAAACTAAGTCAGCACTAGGGTGAGTATTGGCTTGTTGCAGTCGTGTGATTTGCCCCTGAATACGTTCTAAAAGTAGAGGGTTACTGGGTGCTAGGTTACTGGATCCTGACTCACCTGTGGGATAAACTTCTAAAGGAGTGCTGTAGTCAATAACACTAGGGCGACTTTGAAAATAGCGATCGCTGGCAAAAGGTTGACCAATTAAGGCTGAACCGACCACCGTGCCTTGATTGTTGGTGATTAAGCTACCATTGGCATGAAAGGGAAAAAATATCTGTCCACAAATCAGGATAAATAATGGATAGGGAAAGGCCGTTAATATGCACAAAGCTAAGGTAGAACCAATGACTTTATTCAATTGGCTCATCAGAATTTCTCCGGTTGAAAAATGACAACGAATAAATACAGGCTTACGCCTATAGTGGCGAGTGCTAAAAGAGCGATGGGGTAAGATGCAGCCCGTGATATTTGGTCAGATGTGACTGCGTATACAGTTTGTAGTAAGAATAGGTTGAGGACAACTGTGAGAAAAAAGGCAAGAAGTAAGTTTTTCATCATAAAAGACAAAGGAGCGGGGAGTAGTCAAGCTAGTCCGACAGCTGTGATCAAAATGTCTATGAGTTTAATGGCAATAAAAGGAGCAATCACTCCGCCAAACCCGTAAATGAATATGTTACGTCGTAATAGTTGATTAGCGCTAAGCGGTCTGAACTTTACCCCAGTTAGTGCTAGGGGGATGAGTGCGGGAATAATTAAGGCGTTATAAATTAAGGCTGATAAAATGGCGGACTGTGTACTTGCTAAATTCATAATGTTAATTGCCCCAAGACCAATACCAGCGAAGATAGCAGGAAGGATGGCGAAGTATTTGGCGATATCGTTGGCAATAGAAAAGGTGGTGAGTGCGCCACGGGTAATCAGCAATTGTTTACCGATAGTAACAATATCAATTAACTTCGTGGGGTCGGAATCTAGGTCTACCATGTTAGCAGCTTCTTTAGCTGCTTGAGTACCTGTGTTCATGGCCACACCTACGTTTGCTTGAGCCAGGGCTGGGGCATCATTGGTGCCATCTCCTGTCATGGCCACAAGTTTTCCTTGGGCTTGTTCAGCTTGAATTACTGCTATTTTGTCTTCGGGTGTAGCTTCCGCAATAAAGTCATCAACTCCTGCTTCTGCAGCAATTACAGATGCAGTA
>Ga0172367_10009733_pt1 | contig 10495 bp, 9 predicted proteins | sample Lak10m_FD_114542 | JGI IMG/M metagenome (GOLD analysis project Ga0172367, IMG submission 114542) | Freshwater microbial communities from Kabuno Bay, South-Kivu, Congo - kab_022012_10m | ecosystem: Environmental > Aquatic > Freshwater > Lake | place: Democratic Republic of the Congo: South-Kivu...
ACTCGCGCAACTTCCTCAATAATAATCACGACAGCAAGTGAATCTGCACCTTGTCCGCCAAATTCAGTTGGCACATGTGCTGCGGCAAGATCAGCAGCTTGTAGCGCATCAGCAGCCTCTTGCGGAAATCTCGCATTCGCATCTACATCGTGAGCAAATGGTTTAATCTTTTTTTCAGCTAAGGCGCGCACCGACTCGCGAAGCGCAACATACTCATCTGGAAGTTTGTATAGCTGATCCATGAATTGAATCCTATGAGTCCTTACGCCGTTCGGCGAGTTCTCGCAGGTACTCGTTATATTCGGCAAGGTCGCGCTCTGAATTTCGATCTGCGCGCTTAGCTTCCCGCGCATCGCTACGGAGCCATTGAATAAAGGTTGCAATAAAGGCGATAACAATCGGAATCTCACCCATAGCCCAACCCAGACTGGCGCCCGTACGTTGATCAGCTAAAAGATCAAGATCCCACGGACGTTGTAGCGCTTCGTAATACCCGCCATCAATCAACGTTGTGGCAGACATCAAGGCAAGTGAGAAAAAGGCATGAATGCTCATTGCTGCCAAGAGAATAACCATTCGAACTAGATGGTGTGTGCGCCGCGGATTTGGATCTACGCCGACAATTACATAAAAGAAGAGTAGGCCAGCACCTATAAAGTGAAGATTCATGGCTAGATGTCCAAAATGACTCGACATTAAATCGCCAAAGAGTGGCGTGAAATAAAGTGCAAAAAGTGAACCATCAAAAATAGCTAGAGCTGTGATTGGATGCGTCCAGATACTTGCAAATCTCGAGTGGAGCATTGATAAGACCCAACGCCGAATACCGCGCTCTTCTTTACTTCTTCCTTGCGGCAAAGTACGAAGCGCTAGCGTCAATGGCGCACTTAAAATTATAAAAATCGGCGCAATCATGCTTAAAACCATATGAGCAACCATGTGATATTTGAAAGAGAAGATTCCATATAAACCTAGTCCGCCACTCGTGCTGTAATCCAAAAGCGAAATTCCAATCGCGAATGAAATTGTGCGTCCGACCGGCCAGCGATCACCGCGTCTAACTAGAGCGACTACACCTCTTATATAAAGCGCGGTTACAAATATGAGTATGCCCAAAATCAAAGCATCCGCTTCATATTCAAAAAAGAGTCTCTGCCAGGTGGGAGCTGCTGGCATCGCGACACCGACTAAATCACGAGCAGGATCAATCGGTAAATCTTTCACAACTAGTGGAGTTAGTCGTGAAAGAACTGAACCAATCAAAATTGTAAGTATTAATAGAGCGCTTTCAAAGCGAATTAGATTAACTCGAGCCACATTCTTTCTTATTTGCGGCGCCACAACGGCAATCGCACCCAAAATTAAAACTTTGGCCATAATTAGAAGCCCATAAGAAGTAAACCAATCACTCGTTATGCCTAACCTAAGCAAACTACTTGTAGTGCCAGAAACTACAATGGCAATAACTGACCAAGTCGCAATCGTGCTAACTCTAGGAAGGGCAATCACTCTCGTTTGTGATTCCATGAAATAGAGGGCCGCAACAGCGCCGAGCCAACTTGAAATAGCAATTACATGAATTATCAGGGATCCAATTGCTAAACCATGGCTGCCAGCTTGCGCGGAATGACTCTCAAATACCGGCGCTACCAATCCCACCATTGAGATTACAAAAGCGATAAACGCGCCACCAACTCGGCGAAGTATTGGATAAATAAAAATCAGAACAATGGAAGCAATCACTTGTATCGCCTGTAATCGACCTAGAGAGGTTTGTGTTATGTAAGAACGAATAGAGACTAAATCCAACATTTCAGCAATACCAACCTCAAATAGATTGGCTAAGGTCGCAATCAAATTACCAATAGAACTAAATAGCCAGATAATTAGTATTGGGAGTAACGCCCTTCGAATCTTGAGCGAAGTGTTATTCAGATTGCCGTCAGTTTCGGGAAAGATAAAGGTCAACGCGAAATAGATTGCTACCGAGATTAGCGACGCGAGAGTGCTTATCGGATCAAATAGCATCTCGCCTCGATTCGCGCATGGCCTTTCATGAACCTAAGATTACGCTGTGCCAACCTACGAGTATCAATGCGAATCTGATCACCAATTTGAGGTGGTTCAGTCTTTCTCAGATAAGGCGCTAGAGAGTTGCCCGCAATGTGGCAAGAAAGTTCGCAAAATCTATAGCAACGTAGGCGTCGTATTTAAAGGCTCCGGGTTTTACAAGACTGACTCCCAGAAAAAGCCAGGTTCCATTTCGAAAGCGGAGACTCCTAAGACTGAATCGAAATCTGAAACTAAAACCGCAGCTAAGCCCGCAAAAACTACTGATTAGAAGTGGGCAGATTGAGAAAATACGCTCAATCGCCTCACTCCCGACATTGCTTACGCACTATCAGTAGGCAAATGCTCTACCAGACTGTCCTTCGAAAAAGTCTTGAACATTTTTCCCTGGGTGTCTAAAATCTTTTTATGAGAAGATTTATAAAGATGCTCACTCTCTCATTATTGTTTTCTCAAATTCTTACTCCTGCTAATGCTTCATTAAATTCCCCGATTAATTTGGAGAACCCAAGGGTTGTGCCGATTTTTGGGCAGCCAGAAGGTGTAACTTCGCCTTATGCCGGTTGGAGCGGTTATCTTTATTCGCCAAGAATTGTTCTTTCGGCAGCTCATTCAAACTATAAGTTTGATGATAACGGAAAAAGAATTTTAGATGAACCTGCACTAATAACTGTTGGAAAGCCAAACTCTAGCGCCTCAGATCAAACGGGAAGAGTAAAAGTCATCAAGACTTTTATTGGCGACTATCAATTAACCTCTAGTGGAGGCGTGAATGATTTTATAGTTTATGTACTTGAGAGGGATTTAGTACCAATTTCAAAAGGAAATCTACTAACTGCAGAAATCGAAAAAGAGTTAGTAGCTGTTCAAAGTGAGGTAGCAATTCACGGATATGGTGAGTACCAAGATAGATGTCCAGGACAACCAGGTCCCTGCAAAAAAGATTGGAGAGATCCAAAAATGCGAACTAGTGAACTTCCAAGATCTCCAACAGGCATTATGAAATTAGTTGCTCCGTCATATTTTCCTTGGATGCATTCAGATCAGAAAACTAATTTTGCCAATGAGACGCTGGTGTCAGATAATCTTGCTTGCTCTGGAGATTCTGGTGGTCCAGTTACAACAGTTTATAAAGGGACCTCTTATTATCTTGGCATAGCATTAAGTGGAAGCAACGTTAGGGCTTGTGGGGCGGGAGTCGTGGATGATCCAACTAAAGCATTTGGGTATTTCTCACCCGTTTATAAACATCTAGATCTAATCAAGGCAGCCGAAGATTTTATTAAGGCTAACCCAGCGAATACATCGAAAAGTACAATTACTTGTATCAAGGGTAAATTAGAAAAGAAAGTAACTGGCGCTAATCCAAAGTGTCCCAAAGGGTTTAAGAAAAAATAAGCGCGCCTGGCAGGAATCGAACCTGCGACCTACTTCTTAATGATGCGGCGGCTTATCGTCAGCAATCTCTTGATCTCTTTTAGTATCTGGCTCTAATTCAATTTCGTCTTCAGTAATTGAAGGCAAGATCTCGCTCATTTGATAATCGTATCTATCTCTTGAAAAGAGCTAGTTGAACGCCTTGAAAAATCTGTTGCAGCGCAGCGTTGTGTTCACGGGCCGGAATAGCATCTTGAGCTATCAACGTCGCTAATCCGTGAACTGAACTCCAAGCCAACATCGGCGCGATTTCTACAGTTTTGTTGCTGAGCAGACCTGCTGCGGCAAGTTCATGGACCGATTCTTCAAGCGCTCTGTGAGCGAGATCAGAATTCTTTGCCAACGGTTCTTTATCGCAAGGAGTAAAAGCGATCTCAAATAATCTCGGATTTTTCTTGGCGTATTCGACATAGCCCTCGCCGAGCGCTTCAAATCTAAGTGTTGCGTTCCGTCTTCGACTCTTGGATTTAGCAGCCCGATCCCTTTTTGCGACCATCAGCTCACCAATTTCAATGCGAACCTGTGCGGAAAGTTCAGCACGAAGTTGTTCTAAATCTTCAAAATGGCGATAAAGAGCCGCTGGTGAGACCGCAACTTTCTCAGAAACTTTTCGTAAACCAAGCGCGGCCATTCCGTGAGAGGCAACCAAACTTCGTGCCGCCATGATCGCAGCATGACGAAGGTCACCATGATGGTAATCCGAGCCCTTGCGCTGGGGTGTTAACATTGTTTACATTCTTCCGTAATTGCACTCCATCGTCAAGAGAGGTTTATAAATGTTTGAGAAGCTGGGTCACTTAATTGCGAGAAGAGCCAGAGTGGTACTTGCTCTCTCACTTATCTTTATCGCGATTTCCGGAACGATTGGCACCCAAGTCTTCTCACGTTTCGACTCCGGCGGTTACTCAGACCCAGGAAGCGATTCGGCCAAAGTATTTGATTACCTCGAAGATGAATTCAACATCAAAGACCCAGCAGTTGTGCTTACTGCCCAGACGCCTTCCGGAAGCGTTGACGATCCACTAGTTGCTGAAAAAGCTGCCCGCTTAGAAGCTCAGCTTCGAAGTGAGGCTAGCGCTGAGAATGTACTTTCTTATTGGAGCGCGGGAAGGAATCCAGGTTTTAAGAGCACTGATCAGAGCGCGGCATATCTATTTGTTTATTTGAAATCCACTGATTTCACCGAGATCGACAAGCTTGGCGGGTATTACCAGGAAAAGTACGAAGGAGATTTTGAAGGTTTAACTATTCGCGTTGCTGGTGGCGCAGTTTTTGCCAATTCAATTAATGGACAAATTCAGGATGATCTAAAGCTAGCGGAAGCTATCTCCATTCCCTTAACTTTCATTCTTCTAGTTCTTGTTTTTGGCGCATTAGCAGCCTCTGCGATGCCATTAGTTATCGGTATAACTGCAATTCTGGGAACTTTCCTAGGTTTATATTTCCTCACCTTGATAACAGATGTGAGTGTTTTTGCGCTTAATTTAACTACCGGACTTGGACTTGGCCTTGGTATCGACTATGCGTTACTGATCGTGAATAGATTCCGAGAAGAATTACATAAAGGGCTAAGTAACGAAGATGCGATTGTTAACACCTTAAGAAGCGCTGGAAAGACTGTCTTCTACTCAGGTCTAACCGTCGTATTAACTCTGGTATCTCTCACGTTCTTCCCCATGAATTTCTTAAAATCAATGGGTTATGCCGGATCAATAGTTGTAGCGCTAGCCGTAATTGGTGCATTAATTCCATTACCTGCACTCCTTGTGGTGTTAGGTAACCGAGTGAACAAAGGTGTCGTTCGTAAGAGTGCGATTACGCCGAAGACTGAAGGTGGCTGGGCGCGATTATCTAGATTTGTGATGCGCCGACCAATTCCAGTTGTCGCTTTCTCCATGTTAATTCTTGCAATAATGATTGCGCCAATAACAAATGCAAAATTCTCACAAGTGGATAGTCGCGTACTCCCGGCAAATGATCCCGCTTACCAAGCTTCAGCATTTATCGAAGAGAAGTTTCCTGGCCAGGAGAGCAATCCCGTGGAAATTATCTTTCCAAATGGCGTTGGAAAAGAATCGGCAATTTCTGAATATGCCGCAAAACTTGCAACGATTGACGGAATTATTCGAGTAGGAACTCCAGAAACTGTTGGTTCGAATGTCCGCCTGATTGCTATTCATCAGGCGCCACCTCGTACCCCCGAAGCGCAAGATCTAATTAATCGGATCCGAGATATTGATACTTCAACAGAGGCACTAGTTGGTGGAATCGCAGCGGATTATGCAGATTCACAAAATGCAATCGCAACTACCCTGCCCTGGGTTTTGCTCTGGATAATCATCACCGTACTAATTTTGCTATTCCTATTTACTGGATCGATTCTCCTTCCAATAAAAGCCATACTCTTGAATTTTGCCTCGTTGCTTGCAACTATCGGAGTATTAACTTTTATCTTTATTAATGGAAATCTGACCTTCTTAGTCGGCGACTTCATAAATACCGGCGCTTTAGATACTAGTTCGTTGGTTCTTGTCGCGATTGTGGCCTTCGGACTATCAATGGACTACGAGGTCTTCTTGCTTGCGCGCATTAAGGAAGAACATGACTCCGGGCATTCAAATATTGAATCGGTCGCTCTAGGTCTTCAAAAATCAGCGCGTATCATCACAGCGGCCGCATTTATTTTGGCAGTTGTTTTCGCAGCTTTCATTATCAGCGGTGTTACATCGATAAAAATGATGGGCTTTGGAATCGCTTTTGCAATCTTGTTAGATGCAACTTTAGTGCGTGCACTTCTTGTTCCAGCTTTGATGAGATTGTTTGGTGATTGGAACTGGTGGGCTCCTAAAGCGCTCCGTAGGTTCCAAATAAACCACTAGTATGATGTAGTGACGGAGCGCCAAAAGTTCGATCTCGTAAAAAAGCTGCACAATATTGAGATACGTCTTTACCGACCTTGCGTTATGGCCGATGTGGTTATTGATGCTTCTTTTTCCAATGCCGGGAGCCTTGGTTTCCGACCACTTGTCACTTACATTTCGCAAAATCAGATCGCGATGACTGCGCCAGTGCTTCAAGAGGAAATCAATAAGGATTCTTGGGTTGTTTCATTTGTAATGCCAGATGGTGTAAAGCTAAGCGATCTTCCAACTCCAAAAAATCAAAGCGTGGTTCTGAGGAAAGTTAATGAACATATGGTCGCAGCGCTCGGATTTAATGGAATAACTTCAGAGGAGAAAATTCACCAGAAAGAACTCGAGCTGCGTGCCGAATTAAGCAGAGAAAAACTTAAAGCAATAGGCCCAATGCGGATTGCCCGTTTTGATCCACCTTGGAAGCCGGGATTTCTAAGACATAACGAAGTCATCATTCCAATTGAAGTTTGACCGAAGTGACTAGATTTTCTTTATGAGACGGTTCAAAGGACTTCTTAAAGCTTCGCACTTTGGTCCTACTTTGATTGTTACCACAATCTCATTTCTCTTTGCGAATTATTACTGGTGGGAAGGTCCAGCATTTGTAATTGCTTTTGGCGTTTTTATCGGGCAACTTGTCGTTGGATGGAGTAACGACCTTTATGACTATGCGGACGATGCTCGCCATAATCGCACCAATAAGCCTCTAGTTTCAGGAGAGATAACCGAGTCTTTTTTGCGGAATTGGCTCCGCTTTATGCTGCCGTTTTCTTTCATCGCAAACCTCGTAGGTCCGCTCGGAATCAGAGGTGGACTTGTTTATATGCTTGGAATCGCCTGCGGAGTTGCTTACAACTTTTACTTCAAATTCTCTCGCTTTTCACCACTCCCATATGCCATTGCATTTGCCGCGTTACCTTCATCAATCGTAATCTCGAAAGAAATTACACCTCCACTTTGGATGTGGCTAGGAGGAGCGTTATTTGGAATGGCGGCGCACTTCATCAACGTAATTAAGGATATGAAGGAAGATCATGCGAGCGGAATAAAAGGACTGCCACAAAGATTAGGAACACTTGGTTCCATTTTCGCAGCTCTTGTTCTCATTTCTTGCGGTGTATTAGTATTAATTCAACAATTAAATTCTTAACGAAAATTATTTTGTGTCCTTGGCCGGAGTTGAACCGGCGACCTACCGCTTAGGAGGCGGTTGCTCTATCCACTGAGCTACAAGGACGTTTGTCTGTGAATTATCTAATAATAATTGAGCGTATTCCAACGGGAATTGCCAATTAAATTATTAAGAGTTACAATACGCATCGAATCTCGTTTGGAGTTGATTTTCACCATGAAAGCGCTAGTTATAGGTGCTGGTGGAGTCGGTAGAGCGATACTAAACATTGCAGCACGAAGGTCATTTATAACTTCGCTAGTTGTCGCTGATCGAACCCTGGCACGTGCACAAGATGCTGTCCATAGACTTAAAGATCCAAGATTCTCGGCTGCTCAAGTAAATGCTGCTGAGTTAGAGGACTTAAGAGAGTTAATCCGTAAAGCAGATCCTGACGTTGTAATTAACGCAGTTGATCCACGCTTTGTCATGCCGATTTTTCTAGCTTGCGAGATTGAAAATACCAATTACATCGATATGGCGATGTCGCTATCGCGCCCCCACCCTCATTACCCGCACCGCGAAACTGGCGTGAAGCTCGGTGACGAGCAGTTCGCTCGCGACTGGAATTGGGAAGAACGGAAGATTTTCGCCCTGGTTGGTATGGGCGTTGAGCCTGGAATGAGCGATATCTTCGCTAAATACGCCAACGATGAGCTCTTTAGTCGAATCGACTCGATCACGATTCTCGATGGCTCAAATTTAAGAGTTGAGGGCGCCAACTTCGCTCCCTCCTTCTCGATCTGGACCACTATCGAAGAGTGCTTGAACCCACCTCTTGTTTGGGAAGACGGCCGCGGCTGGTTCACAACTGAGCCATTTAGCGAACTTGAGACTTTTAATTTCCCTGAAGGAATCGGACCAGTTGAATGCGTCAACGTTGAACACGAAGAGGTAGTTCTAATCCCACAGAAGATTGATGCCAAGAAAGTTAACTTTAAATATGGACTCGGCGCTGAATTTATCCAAATCCTAAAAACAATCAACATGCTCGGCATGGATCGAAAAGAAAATGTTGATGTCCAAGGAGTCTCAGTTGCTCCGCGAGATCTCTTGGCAGCATCTCTTCCAGATCCAGCAACTCTTGGCGCTCGCATGAAAGGTAAGACATGTGCCGGTGCATTAGTTCGCGGTCTTGATAAAAAAGGTGAACCAAAAGCCGTTTACATTTACAACGTAATCGATAATCAATGGTCGATGAAAGAATATGGCGATCAAGCGGTTGTCTGGCAGACCGCGGTTAATCCGGTGATTGCGATGGAGCTAATTCATCGTGGCGATTGGAAACCACTAGGCGTTAACGGCCCGGAATGGTTTGACCCTAAGCCTTTCCTAAAATTGCTTGAAGAATATGGAACTTCTTGGCATATTCGGGAAGAATCAACTGAAGGTATAACAAAGTGAGCGGCCGCCCCCTCGCACTGGTAACCGGAGCGAGCGCGGGCATTGGCGCTAACTACGCTGAGTTCTTAGCGCAGAATGGCCATGATTTAGTCATTGTGGCACGCGATAAAGCACGATTAAGTGAGCGCGCGAGCGATCTGGAGAAGCGTTTTGGAATCTCAGTTGAAGTATTGACTGCTGACCTTGCAACAAGAGAAGGAATAAAGAAGGTAGAACTAAGAATTGAGAATAAGGCGCTACCCTTTGATGTGATTATCAATAGCGCTGGTTTTGGCATTAACAAAAGTTTCATTGAAAGTAACCGTCAAGCAGAGAGCGATTTATTGGATGTGCTCGTGCGAGCACCGCTTCGCTTTATGCATGCCGCACTTCCCGGGATGGTTGAGAGAGGCCGAGGCATAATAATTAATGTCTCTAGCGTCGCTGGTTGGATTGCAGGCGGCAGCTATAGCGCTGCAAAATCATTCTTAACTGTGATGAGCGAATCGCTACATACCGAACTTAAGGGCACTGGCGTAGTCGTTCACGCGTTATGTCCAGGTTTTACCAGAACCGAATTCCATCAACGCGGGCGGATGAATATGAAGGGATTACCTGATTTCATGTGGCTCGATTCGCGAAGAGTTGTCGCCGATTCGTGGAAAGCTGCGCAAAAAGGAAAGGCAATCAGCGTTCCCGGTTTTCAGTACAAATTACTTCAACTGATTATTTCGATTTCACCGCGTAAGTTAGTTCGTAGAGCAGGTATGGGAGCGCGTAAAAAACAACGTCGCTAGCATCTCGTACCCGACAAAAGCAATACGAGAACCAGCCAACGATATTCTCTAATCTAGATACGCTCTAGGGTGCGTTTGCTCCGGTTCTCACCCGCGGTACTGCTAACCATCTATATTGGAATTCGGTATTTCAATCCGCCTACCTGGTGGAGCGAGTTAGTACTTTTCAACATAATCGTTATCGCTGCGATCTTTACTTCCTTAACTTCACCCCAGCCTGATGATCTATGGGGAAGGCGTGGCGTCGGATTGGCGCTAACGGCTTGGCTAGTAGGTTCGATTACCTCAGCGATAGATTCCTATTTTGCAACGGAGATGACAATTCTCTCTGAAATTTCTTATTCGCTCTTTTATCCCTTTGCACTCTTTGGGCTAATTCGGTCGCTGGGTTCACAAGAGAAAAGTCATGCCCTTGAACTGATAGATACCCTCGTTATTGCGTTAAGTGCCACAGCTCTAATCTCAACTTTTGCCCTTCGAACTGCGACTTCCAAGATCGCTGGTACAGATTTTGAGGTTTTTCTGGCAATTCTCTATCCAATCGGTGATCTAGTACTACTTCTCACTGTGATCACAATCGTTTTAGTGCAGCACTTAACGCTAAGAAATCTACTAATAATGGTCGGTGTCCTCATCTATACCATCAGTGATTTTTACTATCTCTGGTTGAGCCAGAGCGATAGTTATCAATATGCAAGTTTGAGCGATGCGGGATGGTTACT
>Ga0172367_10009737_pt1 | contig 10492 bp, 5 predicted proteins | sample Lak10m_FD_114542 | JGI IMG/M metagenome (GOLD analysis project Ga0172367, IMG submission 114542) | Freshwater microbial communities from Kabuno Bay, South-Kivu, Congo - kab_022012_10m | ecosystem: Environmental > Aquatic > Freshwater > Lake | place: Democratic Republic of the Congo: South-Kivu...
CCGTTGATTGCCTCGCCTGACCCTCCGCTATGTTTGAGGGAATCGACACTGCCGCCCTGCGAATCTGACTCGTCAGACCGTACAGTTCCTCCTTGGGAAAGTTTTTGGTCACTTGATAAATCAGCTCCACCAAATCCATCGCCTTCTGCCAGACAATCAACTCGCGATAATTTTTCACGCTCATTGGTTCGGTACTCCTCTATTTTCCTGCAGTAATCCTCAATGCCCTCTCCATGATTCGCTAAGACAAGACCTGGCATATCAAGAGAGTATCGCCCAAACATACACCCCACCGCATAACTGACCAGTTCTTTCATGGTGTCCTGGAGCAGTCGAGACTCCATCTCTTCCCACTTCTTACTTCCCACTTCACACTCTTCCACGCCGTAGCGGTAGTGCGGGTTACAGGTCAGGGTGATTTCGCCCAGCGGCACTTCGGGCGTCAGCTCATCCTGCAAGCCATATGCGTCGATGAAGATGCGGTTATTCTCCTCCTCCAGCCGCTGCATCTCCAGCGTCATCTCCTGCCAGTGGGCGCGGAGTTTCGCGAATGCTTCGCTGAGTTTAGTGGCCAGTGGATAGTGACCAGTGGTTAGTTGTAACCTGGAGCTTTTTTCTTCACTGACCACTGGCCACTGACCACTAACCACTTGCAGTAACGGCAGGCTGGTGAAGTCCAAAGAGGTTTCGTATGAATCCCAATCCCCTTTACAAATGTGAATAGCGGAGTTGCAAAGACTGTCTGTTTTTTCAAATGAGAAATTATCTGGTATTGGTACTCCGCGCACATCTTTAACCTGCAAACTAATAGTCGGATTCAGAATCCGTAAAAGGCTATTAACTGGCTTGGAGTTCAAAAGTGCAAGTACGTTACAAAGTTTTGATTCATCTTTGAAAAACAAGGTTGAGCCTTGCACATCAAACGTCCCACCTTCAGGCAAATAGCGAAAACCAACATCTTTAGTGGTAATAAAACTCCAAGATATTCCCTTTTTATACCAAAGATATTCAGGAATTAGCCTCGCGATCTTGTCTTTTCTAAAATGTCGGCGAGCCTCATCCGACCAATCGATAAGTAATTCCTCATTTCCATACCATTTTCTCCAAGGACCGCCCTTGGCATAAGGGATCCACGCTGAATTCAAAAACCTATTTCTATCCAACTCCCAGTGGAATCGGAGGAACTTCAGGTTATCTCCTGTTTTATTTTGACCATCCGAAATAGTTATGTTCTCTACCAGTTCTTTTACGCTCCATGAGTCCGCAAACTTACTGCTTACCCAGTAAGCAATTGGAATGCTAGGTATCTTCTTGAAGTCTGCAGAAGTGATGCGATAAAGCCATCCGTGGGATTCGCGCTTGCGATTTCTCTCGTTTCGTGGTGGAAAATTTTTGGGAATCTTATCGTTTCCGAGATCATTATATTCGACGTAGCAATAAGCACCCACACTTGTGTTACGTCTCCCAATCCTCCAGATAGTTGCTGAAGTACCAAAAGCAATCCCCATAACCATATTGGCCATATGTGCCATGGACTCGATGAGGTCTGGGCCAAAAGTTTCGCTCTTAATAACTCAAATGATGAAAGAAACATCCAACTCTGCATCGTCACCATTGCGCTATAACCATGTTTGGGTACTAATTCGAGTCCTCGCTCTATAAACATCGCAAACAGATCGGATTTGCTGTTCGGGTAATTGTCCTTTACCCACGTAGCCAATCTTCCATTCATCCCTTTGCCACCCATATACGGCGGATTGGCAATCACCACATGGTATTTGGGACTCAGGTAATCAGCCTGCCGCAGGGCTTGCAGCACCTTCTGATGGGTCATGCTGTCGAAGAGAGATTGGGAAGTGGAAAGTGTGGAGTGGATAGTTTTTTGAAAAGACTCAATATCCTCAAGCGGCAGATGCGGACGGAGTAATGAACCAAAATTGTCAGCCTCTTCAAACAGATTCAGATCGTGATAGAGGGCTTTTTGCTTTTCACTACCCACTACCCACTTCTCACTACCCACTTCTTTCAGCTCGCCCTCGTCGAAGCGGACATTCTCCAGCACGCAGATGTTCGGTTTGACGCCCTTGTTGAAGAATCGGCGCTGCTTTGAGCGGGCCTTCATGGTCAGTGCAAAGGCCGCAAGTTCTCCGGCGCGTTCGTCGATCTCGATGCCGTAGAGGTTGTTCGTGAGGATCTTCTCCGGAATCTCGGCGGGCTCGTAGCCTTCGTCCTCGTAAATGGCATAGAGCAGGTCAAAGGCATAGGTCAGCATATGGCCGGAGCCGCAGGCCGGATCGCAGATTTTTATGTCCTCGGGCTTTTCTATGCGTAAGAAGTCTTCTTGGCGTGTGGCAGCGGAGTGGGAAGTGGGAAGTGGAGAGTGGGAAGTTATTTCAGCTTCGCTGTTAATGAATAGATCATCCGCTTGATTTCCTCGGATAGATTGAGAATCTGATCGGTTTGCTGTTGCGGAAGATACCCCAGCCGCTGAGCTATCATGATTTGCGTTTCCACTTCGGCTCTCGATCCTTGCGCTATGGATAGAAAGTTTTTGAACTCCGCTGTCGATTGACGTGCTTGCCCCTCCGCTATGTTCGACGGAATCGACACTGCCGCTCTGCGAACCTGGTTGGTCAGACCGTAAAGCTCCTCCTTGGGAAACGCCTTGGTTGCCTGATACACCCACTCGACCATATCCATCGCCTTCTGCCAGACTATTAGTTCCCGATAATTTTGCACGGCCATATTGATTCTCCTTGCTTTCCACTTCCCACTTTTCACTTCCAACTGAAGTATCTGGTCGAATGTAATACTCCATCCGATCAATCAACCGCGAGTTGGGTCGATTCAACATCCACAAACGGCCGAGGGAGTTTTCCACCAGGTAGCGCACAATCCAGTGTGGCGTGAAAAGCTGGGTGGCAGCAGGGATATTCTCGGGTGTTATCTTTTTGTTTTTCTTCAGCCCGTCGAACACCTTATCCTTCTTCTCAGAGATGTAGAACTGGTAGAGCCAGCCGATTACCTCTACATCCCCGCAAACATCCGGGGTCATTGTTTCACGGGTGTAAGCAAGAATTGAGTTGCCGGAGAGAAGATCATCGGGCATCAGAAGTTCGGTGAAATCAGCAATGCGCTCGAAAAGGTAGGGCATCGCACTGTGGAAATCGTTACAGGCTGCAACCACAAGCAGGCGATAGGCCTCAGACTGCGGATCGCGACTGGGTAAAGAACCGGCAAGCAAAGCAAAAATCTGTTGGCGGATCTTTTCAGACACCATCTCTTCATCAATATGGCCCATCTTGGCCTCAGCGAGGATTTCAGGCTGGAACTGACCTTCTGCAGGCGAAACAACACCAATCCGTGTGTAGCGGTTCACATCCATGAAGCGCAAGGCGCAAAAGCGATTGAACCAGGTGTAGGCTATTCGCTCAATTACCTGTTCCCGGTTATGCTCCTGAAGCTGCTTTTCGAGCTCGGCTATCGCCTTCGGTTGTTCACGCCGGGCGGCACTTCCATCGGCCATCACCAGATTGAGTTTGGCAGAGACGTGCTCAATCAAGCTGCGACGGGCAAACTGTGCGAATTTTTTGAGTTTTGCTGTTTCCATCAAAATCTATCCCAATCCTTGCTATGTTGTAGATTCAATTGGCCATATACGCCTGACGCATAAACAGGCGCATATATTTGCGCCTGACGCAAAAATTAACGCTTGCGCTCATAGAACGCCCCCTTTCTTTGCCCTATTTGTTCGATTTCACCCCGTTGCTTAAGTCTTAGCAACAGCTTATACGCTTGATCCGGGCTAAGACGACACAGCTCGACTACTTCGGCCCTTTTTATACTGCCGTGCTTGCCAATATAATTGAGCACCATCTGCTCCTGCTGGATAGAATCGAACCCTGCCTGACGGATATATTCTGCGCGCTGTCCTGCTTTCTGGTACATCCGTGCACTCAGGATGTATGATCTACCACGACCGGTTCCATGTGGCTCCAGAAAACCGGTTTCGACCAGCTTTTCCAGTGTAGCACGCACATTGGCTTCCGGCTTTTGCACGGATGGAGCAAGATCAGTCGTTGTCAAACGACGTTCTTCTCGAAGGCGGGACAGGATGATCAATGAATCGATCGGCATGGTTCCAAGCTTATCCTCCTGCTCCACCACCATCTTGAGGAAATCGAGATCGGCGGAAGCATTTGAAAGAAAAAGAGTGACGGTATAGGCGTTGGAGAGCGAATAATCGGGTGCCGGGCGACCATAGCGTAACATACCTTCGTAAATGCGGTCAATGCCTCGACCAGTCCGTTCAGCCAGACCAATCCGTTTGATAATGTCGGCCAATAACGGATTACGCGAGCGCGGAGGCGCCACGAGCAGATTATTGAGATTCACACCCTCAATAAATCCGCCAGGGCTGCTGATGTTCAAACCATCATCATCGAGTTTGATGTGAACCGCCCCAAGTGTACTGAAATCGCGGTGAACCAACGCATTCACAAAGGCTTCACGGAAGGCCCTGCGATCATAGTTCGGAACTGGTACACGAAACAATCCTACCTGAATTTCCTCTTCAACAATCCACGGCTTGAACTGCAATTCAACCTCCTCAAAGGTCTCAAGCAGGGGCTTTCGGTAAAACTCGTTGACACGAACATCGGTGCCTCGCAGTACCTGAAATGCAACTTCATAAGCAGGCAAGTATTGGCGCAGTAGAGTTTCACTTCCCAAAATAAGCAAGCCTGCAACAGTGGGGCGCTTTCGCCCTTGATGGTCCATGACCAGCCCCAAGGCACCATCCAGCTCTTCGTCCGCCAGCGAAAACAGGGATTGTTCGCCCCCGTATTTTTTGATGGCATTTCGAAGACGAAGGCGTTGAAGTGGATCAAATTGGTCAACCGTAATCTGTTCCATCAACATGGCAGAGGGATCGACCAACCCCAGAGAAGACTGGCGTTGTATAAACTCATGAGGATAGAAAGGAACTGCCTCCGGTGTGCCGTCGAGCTTGAGACGACGACGGACCAGAAGGCCGTCAGAGGTTGAGACCAGTTGCCTCGACTTCGGCACAATGATTCGAGCGATTGATTTGCCTTGCAACTCGAACCGATCCACTCTGATGGAGAGAGCAGGATTTGTCTTGTTTGCAACCAGAGAAGGAATTCCCGAAACATTAAGATGGTTCGCATGTAAACCAGTGATCCGGCCATCGTCCTCAACGCCGAGCAGCAGTTCACCTCCTTCGGTATTGGCCAGAGAAACCACTGCCGCCAATAAATCACGATCAGGCAGACTTTTCAGATCGCTCTTGAATTCCACCGTCAGGGTTTCTCCCTGGCTTATCAGCTTACTGAGTTGTTGAACTGTCTCGCTCATTGGCAATACCTAAATTTGAATTCTTTTCCCGCTGCGAATCTCTGAAAGCAAAGCGTCCCTCAAGGAAGCCAGATAAAGCTCTACATCGGACTCATCGGCCAGCCATGCTTTTTTGAAGGAGACTTTGATTGAACGTCCGGGGATATACTCTACTTTTGGCTCAGCTATAGGGGGATAGACGCTTGTCAGATGCTTTTCTGTTTCAGATGTCTGTGCCAGATTTGAGCGTTGCGGTTTTGGCTGCGACAGGGCTGTCAATCGGGATAAGAGTTGCTGGTACTCTTTTTCCTCGAAGCGCCGCTGCATGTCGCGAATCACTGCAATAAGCTGTTGACGCTCTACTGATTGAGTGAAATCTCTGAATGGCTGCGTTATCTCTGCCTGCTGCTCCACAGTGAGAGAGCTGAATTCAGCCATATTGCAAAGGCGATCCTTAAGTGCCTGGGATGCTGCCTTTGCACTGGATATCTCAGCTTCGAGTTGCGCCCCGACCTTTTCCTGAAGGGTATCTACAAGTGTTTTCACCTGCTGTATGCTGGTCCCCTTGTAACATTCCGGATCAAGCAGTGCCTTGGAGAGGAGCGCTGATTCATCTCCCTGGATGTAGGCGAAATTCGATTCCTGATCCCGCACCATTTTACGGGCAGCATCAAAAATGTTTTTTTGTGGGCCGCTGATGAACTTGCGGATCGGGTCGATAACCGTTTCCTTCAGGTCAAGCAACAGATCAGCCTCTTTCAGGAAATCCGTAAGGTACCATGTATAGGGTTTTCCGCTCACCGATTTCAGCTTTTCAATAACCGGATTCAATGCATTCAGGAACGGATAGAGCGCAGATTGTGCCACAAATGGAGCCAGTTCAAGCATTTTATTCTGCAATGCTTCACCTGTTTCCCTGCTGAGAGCCTTGGCTTCAGTGGCAACTGGAGAAACGTCAAAAAACTCTTCATAAAACTCTTTCAGGTTGCGAACCTGTGATGCGGTAAAATCAGCCTGTGGCACCAGAATAACATTGCCATGGCCGTGCGTATTGCGCAGTGCCCGTTCGAGTTCGTCATCTTCAAGGGTATTGCTTTCTGATCGGACTTCAACCTTGCCACGTGCACAGAGTTTGGCCAGTGTGCAGAGCACGGCGCCATAGTACCAGCCATTTGGTTTATGCTCAAACCTTTCCAGCAGGAGCTTCAGCGTTGTGCGAACGCCACTCCGGTTGTTGCTCTGGATAAAGGCCAGCACCTCCTGCTCGGATTCCGCCAATGAGGTTACATCAGTTCCGAACAATGCCTCCTGAGTTTGCCGGAGACAACCCGCAATATCGTTTTCGGAATAGGTAATGCCGCGAAGCATGCGGAGATTGGGATATGCCTGAATGACAAGCTGATGAAAACCCCGGATGATCCTGCTTTGAGGATCTTCACCACCTATTTCTATCTCACTGCCACCAACAAATAGTTTTGCCCTTCCAAGCAGCGTTTGCAGTCGCAACTCCAACTCCCTGTATCGATCCCTGTTCTGATCACCTTTATTGGTCAGTATGCGGGTAACAGCCTCTTGCTGGGATGTCGTTATGTTCTGGCGGATATACTTCTCAGTCTGTTTGTAGAGCGTAATATCCCGCATAAGCCGGTCGTCAGGAGGCATCAGCACCAGAAGTTCATCACAACCCATGCTCTGCATGCGCAGAATGCTTTCATTCTCGGCGTTTTCGTGGAATGGGGTGACAACATGAATAGCCAACTCGTATTCACGACCGTGCAGACGGTCATCAAGTTTTCTGGAATAGGGATAATCCGGCCCGTTGTCATCGTAGCGGATCTTCCTCTGCTTGATAACATGATCGAAAACAATCTTTTCCAGTTCTGCAGCAACTTCTGTTGATTCAACTTCGGTGTTCTTGATCTCCTTTTCGATATCCTTTTCCTCATCGGTGAGGTACTCATAGAGCTCACCATTTCTTTTTATGTAGGTCTGCTGTTCCAGATAGTTCAGCGCCTCTTCAACATGCTTTCGCAATTGGGGCAGGTCCTGGTTAAAAGCATCAAGCATCAGAACGCAGAGGTTGCGGAGCGATGGCTTGAACTCTTTGATATATTTTACAAGAAAAAGAGCTTTCAGCACTTTTAAGGCAAATTCATTGCCCAGTTGCCGCTCTGCGGTGAAAACCGCTTTTTGCGTCTGGGCCTTTAATGCTGTTTGAATGCCTTCAAACATAAGGTCAAAAGAGGCCAATTGACCGATTTCATAACCACTGATCTGCATGGCAACCTGCTGGAAGACACCGAGCATTGAACGCTCACCAACCGAGCTGTGCTTGCCTTCAAAGGCATTGTGGCGGGATAGGTTCTCTATTGCTGACTGAAAGAGTTCAAATTGGTAGGGCACGAAAGGATAGCTCTGAATAAACTCCTCCCGGTCCTTATAGTGCTTGTAATCGCGCGAACCGTCGGTGAAACTGAAAAGTGTCCCGAAGTTATTTGACTCCCGGTGGTAAAGATCAGAAACGAGTTCTGTACCCTCTTCTGTTTTGGCTAAAAGCCTTTTCTGAATCACCATTGCCACATTGGTGCTGGTCAGCGGCATTTTGGTTGCAAAGCGGCCCATGATTTTTGAGAAATCGTTGCTCTGCTGACGGTTCATTTCACCGAGAACCGTGCTCATGTCGTTCTGGGAGGTAACGATGATCCATGCCCGGCCTCGACTTTTTGTTGCAAGACTTTCGGCAATGGTTTGCAGGTTGGTCATCAACTTGACGTTTTCGGCGATATACTGACCCACCTCGTCAACAAAGAAGTTCAGCCGGAAGCCGGGTGATTGCTTGTTGATATAGGCGTTAACCTGATCGGCAAAATCCTCAATTGAAACCTTGTATTGGCTTCTGTATTTATCGAGAATACCAGCGGCGGCGCTGGCTGATTCACCGGTTGCCTCGCCATAAGCTTGAGCAATATTCTGCGATTCGAGGAGCGCCTGTTCGCGCCCTTTTTGCCACTCTTTTCCGGTAATAGATTGATAGGCTGTATTAAACTTTTCATAGAGTCCCCGACTGTCGAGATCACGTTCAAACTGTGCAATATGCCCCTGTTTTCCATAGTAGCCGCACATTTCATCGAACACCTTGACAAAAACAGCAAGCAGAGCGTCGAACTGCGATTTGCTGATAACATCAGCTTTCTGGTCGATATTGAAGAGAATACTTTTAGAAGGGGTGGTAACCGCTCTCTTGAGATCGGCACGAAGTATCTCGTTATCGACACATTTCAAGAGAAACAGGTCAAGAGCCGATGCTCCGTCTATCTCCCGATTTTCAAGGAGCATTGCGAGTATCTTGAGCAAATGCGATTTTCCTGAGCCAAAGAAGCCGGAGATCCAAACCCCGTTAGCCCCTTCGTAATTGTTGTAAGCATCGAGAAATAACTCCAGACGTTTTTCCACCTCACTGGTCAGGACATACTCTTCGATTTCAAGCCGGAGGCTTGCTTCATCATCAGCTTTAATGACCCCTTCAATCGGGCGATCAACCGGCTTTTTGAAAATGCTCTTAAGAATCATCCTGTTATTTTCGTTTATGCTTCGCAATGAGAGATGTCAAAAGCTCTATAGTATTTGTCGTCATGTAACTTTCCGAAGAGATCGAGTGACGCGCCTGATTCCTGGCAGTGTTCATAGGTGCCCGGAAAAAACATAACTGTTGGCTTCTCTTTTGCCGTGCTCTGCAGATTATTCAAAACGTTGTGAGAACGGATATAAGGGAACACCGCTCCAACACCTGAAAGAAAGAGGACATCAAAATCACTCTTCGCAAGTTTTATGGCTATTGCTGGTATTAGGTGTGCTTCGGGATCCAATACCCCCTGAAGCAACTCTTTGAGCTGATCCTTGGTGACGGATTTCTCCATATCGAGGAGTTGCTTCCAGATTCCCCGCTCTTTGAGCATCTCGATGGAGAGGTCATAAAGGTTGATATCCAGCACCCTGACACCTGCCTGCTCAAGCCGGTTGGCAAGCTGCCGTTGTAGACGCTCCATATCTACTGACTCTTCAGGGGGGTATGCACAGACGTAAAATGGAATCTCCCCGTTCAGAGCCCTTTTTTCCAAAAAACGACGACCTGAGATGACATTGAACAAATGCGGCAATCGCTCATTCATTGTCTTTTTTCCCATATCCGCACTCATTCGGCACTCCACTTTAGATCGGATTCAAATACCGGAAAGAAAAAAATATCCTTGCGCCGCTGGCGCGGTATAGCTGCCAGAAGCCGTTGACTCAGCATTGAGGCATTAATGGTGTTCCTGACTGTCAGGAGTTCAGCTTCACGCAATATTTTGAACAAGACCTGACGCAGTTTGTTTCTGGTAGTTGGCTTTATCTCTTCAAGTTCAGGAAGCCACTCGGCCTTTTTACCGAAAAAGAAGTCGAACTCTTCATAGTGAAGATCATGCTTCAGACCGATGTATCGCTCCCGAATAACCTCTTCAGCAAACTCGGCAATAAACCTGTAGTGACGACAAACTGCAAGCCAAAGCAGACACTTCTGCTCCTGGGTACTTCCGGAAATCAGCAAATCCAGCTCCTTCGGGGCAAGAGTTTTCAACCTTGAGATAATTTCTCAGCATTGACGCTTCGATGTATTGAGTGTTCTGTACTGTAACAGGTTTTCGGAAAGAACCTTTTCTCTGACACTATCCCAGTCGTTCAGCTCAACAAACAACATAGCCAAGGCCACCGATTCGCGATAAAAAAGACCACCTGTCGTGAATGACATGCTGTACTTCTCTTTCTTCATCACCGACTTTGACTCATTTTATTCAGTTCTATTATATTTGCTCACTTGTTTCCTTGTCAAAAAGCAACGTAACGAGATATCTCATGTGGTGATTAAAAGCGCTTTTAATCCCAAAACATGCTACACAGGGTTTACCGGGAACCTCTCTTTCAAAAGCAAGCGATGATGTCGTTAAGGGTATAGACCAAACAGCTTTAAATATACGAATCTATTGCGTTCGCTTAAACGATTTCACCAGATTTAAAACGATATGTCAACATAGAAAAGAGGGTTCCGGTGCCTCCTGCCCACAGGAAACTACTGCTCTCTCAGAACCACCATAAAACCACG
>Ga0172367_10009739_pt1 | contig 10492 bp, 6 predicted proteins | sample Lak10m_FD_114542 | JGI IMG/M metagenome (GOLD analysis project Ga0172367, IMG submission 114542) | Freshwater microbial communities from Kabuno Bay, South-Kivu, Congo - kab_022012_10m | ecosystem: Environmental > Aquatic > Freshwater > Lake | place: Democratic Republic of the Congo: South-Kivu...
ATTGTTTTCGCGACAAAAAAATTGTTTTCGCGACAAAAAAATTGTTTTCGCGACAAAAAAATTTAATTAGATTAAATAACAGATACTCAACAACAAATAATATTATTTAGACATAACTAGGCTAGGCTAGGATAGGACCGAAACAATGTCATCTACAGAAGAACAAATCAATATGAAAGAGACCAACAACAACAATACCCCAAATAACAACAATCAAATAGCCGAGGAAACAAAGAACCACTATTTCAACCTAGACGAGGACCCGAGCAATCATTACACGTTTTTCCCAATCCGCAATCAAAAATATTATGATCATTACAAGAAACAACTAGCGGTGTTTTGGACAGTAGAAGAAGTCCAACTCGCACAGGATAAGGATGATTACAATGGGAAACTATCGGCGACTGAACGGGAGTTCATCCGGAATATCCTAGCATTCTTTGCGGCAAGTGATGGCCTAGTTGCCGAAAATTTGGACTTGAATTTCACACAAGAGCTGACTTATAAAGAGGTGGCAACTTGCCTAAGGTTTCAGGGGATGATGGAAGATATCCACGGTGAAATGTATAGCCGGATGGTGGATAACCTCATCCCTGACCGACTAGAGCAAAACCGGGTTCTTAATGCTATTAATACGATTCCGTGTGTTGGCAAAAAAGCCAAATGGGCTCAGAAATGGACTAATCGCCGGGATAATGACATCCAAGAGAGGTTGGTTGCGTGGGCGTGTGTGGAGGGTATCCAATTCAGTGGTTCATTTTGTAGTATAATGTGGCTAGGTAAGCGAAACTTGATGCCTGGGCTACAACAGGCAAATCAATTCATCCGGCGTGATGAAGGGTCACATACTGACACAAGTGTGATGCTTTACAATGACCTCCGAAGTGAATATCGGCTGCAAGAGCCACGCGTCCAGCAAATAGTCCGTGAAGCCCTAGAAGTAGAAAAAGAATTTATCTTGGAAAGCATCCCATGTGCTATGCTAGGTATGAATGCTGTGTTAATGAGCCAATATCTGGAATATGTTAGTGACCGGCTCCTAGTTCAGCTAGGTTACTCTAAAATCTGGAATGCAGCTAATCCATTTGATTTTATGGAATCAATAAGTATTGAAACCAAGACCAACTTCTTTGAACGCCAAGTTACTGAATACAATAAATCTGGTGTAGCTACTAGCGATGCAGACCGGACACTTAATTTTAATTTGGATGACGAAGACTTCTAAACATGAATGTGTGAACATTACAAAAGCATTAAAAACGCACACCGAAAAACAAACAAACAACACTAAAACGCGGCTTATTATTTATTATTTTTTATTTTTTATTATTTTTTATCAGATTGTATGGACATATGAATAGTCATCGGGTATACATATTTAATTATATGACATCGCATAGGGCATTGGTAAGATGCATAACCTGAACACAAAATAATAAAACACCCTGAACAAACAGGATGTAAGCAATCAGGCAAAACAATTGGTTGTCCTAGCATTGGTTCTAGACATATTGGGCAATCACCACAAATATTTTTGGGAAATTCGTCCGACATAAGCCATTTTTGGCGTGCTTCATATAAAGAAATCAATTCGGATACTGCGGTATTATAATTGTAAAATGGTGATAAATCAGGCGAAACCCATCCAAAACAAGTTTTTATTTTTGCCCAGATTCCTGTGTTTTTTGCTATGTGTTTTATACAATCTTCATACCCCCGCTTATATATATCTATATCTGTTAACCAATATTGCAATATTTTTGAGCGGATGTATAATGGGTCAAAATAAATGTGTTGTGCGGCGGTAGCATTTAATTTAGGCAATGTAATGTTAATAAGTTGTGACATATTGTGTTTAATAAATACTTTTTAGTATAGAATGAATAGTAAAATGTAGCTTTGTTGTTCACTTATTTATTGGTGCTCTAGGTTTAAATTAAGTCTTTTTTGGAATGAATTCACAGAAATTGTTTATTTTTCCCTATTATAAATATATTATTATATCACAACCTGAAAAAGGTATTCCCTGACACAACAACGAGCATCCTGCAATAGGTAACCATGGCATCATACAACGCATTGTATAACCAGGTTGGAGGAAACTTTGCCCGTGCAAATGCTAGGATGTTGAACGGTGATTATGAAGGCAAGGCTATCAGCGCCTTTTCACTGCATGTTGTTGATGCAACTGAGAGTGCCCAGTATACATTTTTGAGGCATTCGAATCGAGCATATCCGCCAATCCGATTTGACTACCGACAGATGGCTCTGATTCCTTTCCTTCCTGAGGCTCGGACAGAGTTTATTAACTGGTTCTTCCGGTCTTTGTCTGCTGGCAAGCGTAAGCCGACACCTGAGGTGTCAGTTCCTCATGCTGCACCATTGCGCAGGCATGCAAATCTGTGTGCCAATATCGAGGCCCGGTATTGTCAAGCACCTCCTGCAAAGAAGAAGCGGCGTCTTGTCGGTATGGTTGACTCTTCTGATGAGGAGGAGGAAGCCGAGCCTGGTACCGATATTGATTCAGAAATGGATGACTTCATTGTTCCAGACGATTTTGTCGAATACGAGAATTGACTCGAGTGAACAATTCCATGTTTTCTCGTTTTCCTGGTGTGTTTGTGTTTGTCTTTTTTGTTTTTTTGTTTTTAGTGTAATGTTTAGAGAATAAAAACAACGAAAAATACAAAAAACAAAAAAGAACAAAAAAGACAAAAAAGACAAAAAAGAACAAAAACAAAAAAAAACACAAAAACCAACAACGTAAAATACAAAAACAAAAACCAAAAAACAAAAAACAAAAACCAAAAAACACAAACAAAAGTCAGAAACTATCACATAAAGATAGTAGGTGGAGTGGTGCTACCTGCAGGATTCGAACCTACGAGTGCTGTTACGCACAGAAGGTCTTAAGTCTTCCGCCTTAAACCGCTCGGCCAAGGTAGCTACTCATCTCCACTGATTACTTGCACGGATATCTTTAAACTAGTTTTTAATCACGACGGTAAAGCATCAGGTATTGTGCAGAACCAGACTTCATAAAAGATATTGCTAGTATCACAACACATAGGGCATTTATACCCTTGTTGTTTATGATGTATTTTGTCAAAACAACTATGGCAAACAGGATGCAGGCAATCAGGAATAATAGTTGTTTCAGATTTGTCAACTAATTCATCAAAACAAACTGGGCATTGGCCTAGCACTTTCTCCCTGAATTCTGTAGTATGAATAAATTCCCGGCGTGTAGTCAGAACTTGTAATTCTACTTGAATTTGGTTAATTCGGTGTTCCATACGACTTGATGCTTGAATATATTCTAAATCAGCTACGGCGCTATTTGTCCGCCGGTTTCTCACATTAATTGGTAGACACCAGAACAATAATGTATTATGTGGTTCCGTGCCCATAGCCCTTAATACTACTTGTAAATCGGTGTGAGTTTCTTGTAATTGCTTAGTTTTTGCTTGAATTCTACCAGTTATTTCACAATCCAAATATTTTATGAATCCATCAAAATTGACGGTTATTGACCCAAAAACAGGCATTTTATTACTAATAAGGACAGAAAAAAAGATAAAAATATTACAAAATGATTAAACATACAACCTAGCTGTGCAATTGGTGTGCTAGGTTGATGAAGTTAATACAGCCATTGACTCGACGATACCAAGTCTATTGAATACTCATAATATCATATTTATTTTTGGCATATGTTTCAGATTCAATGGTGTCTTGTGTAATTAGGCGGACTACCTTAACAGGTTTGCATTGACCTAGACGCACTGCCCTGCCAATTGCCTGTGTTTCAACTTGTTTGGATTGTTCACTAGACATATTTAGAACATCAACCAATATAATATGGCTGGCTTCAGTCAGGTTGCTACCACTATTAGAGTGCTCGCTGCTTAACATGATTACACGGATACTTTCATCACGTTTAAAAGTGTCAATATTCTTATTCACAACACGGACATTGCCCCGGGCATAAACACTCTTTATCCCGTATTCGACGAGTGTTTGGCCAATAAGTTTTAACATTAGGTCATATTGGCTAAAGATAATAACGCGATTCTCAGCAGACGCAAACAGCCCCTGTAGAATTTCAATAAGCGTGGCCATCTTGGTCCCATATTTAGAAATACATTTGGTTTTCCATTCCGGGATTTCAGCAACGGGTTCAATTGGTTTGTTGGTCTCAGTAGATTTATTAGGCCCTGCTAGCAAATCGCGCATTGTAGTAATATTTGTTGATTTAACAACTACATCAGCGCGACACTCCGGGCAGGAAATGGAGGTCTTATTTGTGCTCATCGCAGTAAAACAATCTCCACAATATACATGCCGACAGTGAGTCACAGCAACTCGACTGTCTTCAGTGTAATCCGTCCAACAAATACTGCATGGGTCACTGGTTTTTTCCTTAATGAAATCATTGCTTTCGAATAATTTAATTTGATTTGTAAGCCGTATTTTCTCACGTTCCAGTTTAGCAATATTCTCTTCAATTGTCTTTTGTTGGCGGTCTGACCTAGAGCTAAAGGTTCCCAGCATAAAATCAATTACAAACAGGACAAGATATTCATCCCAGCATGGCCGGTCATCACCAAAACCATCAATGATTTCAATGGTAATACCAATAATCATTTCTGATAATGCTTCACATTCCAATAGACGTGAATATAATTCTTTGCGTAGTTTCTTAAGAACACGTCTATCCCCTGATTCATAACTATCACCATATGCAGAATAACTGCCGGCTGAATCCTCGTGTGAGAATGCCGACTCTATGAAATCGCGGTATTGATTATTAATACTTAGGTTACGTTGTCCTAGACGTGGTTCTAGGCCACGAAGATTGGTTTGTATCTTGGCCGCTAAATCTTTCTTGCGTTCACAAAGTGGCAATTCACGTTGGGCATCTGCTAAGTCAGTAAGGATAACTTCAAATTGCTGCCCGAAATTACCAATCATTGCCTGATTAAGCTCTTCTAGGGTCATCACTTTATTTGGGTCAATACCCAAATTCTGGATGTCCTCAGTGCTAATACAAATATTTGTGCATAATTCAAATAACCTGCGGAGTTTGTCACATCTATTATTATTATCAGTCTTGGCATTATTGTAAATATTGCGCTCAATGTTACCTAGCTGGACTTTGTGAATCTCCTCTGTGAAAATAGGAATATTAATCTCCGCCGCGACTGCCCGTTTGCTTGTCTTACTTAGAATTCGGCGTTGTAGGTCTAGGCCCTCTCCTTCGGTAAGTAAATACATGATGTTAGTATGCATTATTTCTATATCGCTCATATGCGTGTGAAATGCGGCCGAACTTGTATAATACACAGATAGCTTATTGTTAGAAAATTTATTAATATCGATTTTAGATTCAGGCATAAGCCAAAGCAAATACCCTAGTAGATTGGAATATCCGTGCTCAAATGGTGTTGCTGTCATTGCCCACCGGAATCTGCTTTGAAGTAAATGAATAATACTATATGATACTGTTTTAGAGTCCTGGTCTAATACATTGTAACCAGTTTCTACTTGAATGCGTTCATGCGCTTCATCAACTACTATCCGATTCCATTTCATACGGAAAATATCCACATAATCTGCAGTATGGAAATCATACCCGGATTGTTTACCATTTGCATCATAAGCTTTTATTAAATATTCACGGTAATTGGCATTAGCCAATAGGTTGGCTGACATAATTACGATATCCATTTTTTTAGCGGCCGACCGTGTCATTTCAGATTTATTTGCCGCAGATGGGGATGCTGATGTCAGCCCATCGGCAGCCGTTAATCTTGGATTATTAATACCTCCTGATATATCTTCATCATTTACTTCAACATTTCCATTCTTATTATTAATAGTAGGCACTTTAGCATCACTATTAAGAACACCTGAGTCTTCAATAAGTTGGGTTATAAGCACTTTATAATCGGCTTTAAGTGAATTTGGCACTCGGAATGGCCCACGTGTAATTATGGTTTCATTCTCTTTGACAGAATTCTCACTTTTAGCTCCTACTCCAGCTGTTGCGGTTGTATTGGGTTGCATTGAATCCCCTGAAACATTGTTTGGATTTGTCAGTGCTTGTGCTACCGCTTCAAAATCCGTTTGTTTGCTAACAGCATATTTTTTAATATCTGTAATACTAGCTAATCCAATAATATTGAACATCCCCGGCGGTGTATATTTCTCAATTTCGTAAATCCATTGTTTGAGAAGCCGGGGTGGTATGATAACAAGAGTATTACAGTCAAATTGTCCAGCTAGGTAATCGGCCTTATCACGGTCATATTGTGTGACCAAATGGCTAATAACACTAAGTGTTTTACCTAGTCCTACATCATCAGCTAGGACACCACCTGATAATTCAACGGATGGTTTCACTCGCTTTGGGATAGGAATGTTAGAGCCATTCCGCAGCATAATCGTGTTATAATGATTATCACCAATATTGAATTCAGTTATTTGTGCTTGCTCTATCGCTTGTTTTCTTTCAAGAAGGTGCCCGAATAGTCCTAGATTTTTGAAATCCATTACGTTCCGGCCTGTGCTAACTGCGTTCTCTACACCGTTCATCCAGCTAATATTTCGTTGCTGATAACTGAATAATGGAACATTGATATTGGATTTCACTTTAGCAAATTCCTGATAACTTTTAATTGGCCAATATGCACCATGCTCTGTTGTATCAAAAAGGCTAGGCATAATTGAACTTTTACAAATATCTTGCAATTCAATTGAGTTTTCGGCATTAATGAATTTAGCTAGTGATTTTACAGTCTGTTTGATACTACCATCTTTACTAATAATCAGTTCCAAAAATTCGGGTTTTATTTTAATTTTATATTCAAGTGTATGTTTTTGTTCGGTTATTTCAATAACTGCTCCCGTGTTTCTTTGTTTTTTAGAATATGTTTTACTTATTTCATTAGTTCCCATTTGAAGGTAAAACGGCTCATGTGGATATTCCATATTTGTAAATAGTGAATTAATCATAATTGCAGCGGCTAATGGGAAAATTGGGTTATACGTATCCGGTTTGCTATTTCGATAATCTTCTATAAAATAGTGTCGGTCCGCAATATTCTGGAATTTTTGATTAATTAATTGAATAGGTTGTGTATATTGTCTTCCTGCCAAATTACCAATTATATCAGTTATATTAATATTGGGTATATCATTTGAATGATAAAATGATGATACACATCGATAATTAATACCACATCCTAGAAATGCCTGAACATTTATTGTTTCCTCATTATTTATACCATAATACTTGTGAAACAGATTACCACCTGCTATATTACTAGCAAACCTATCATAATTTTCAAATGCAAAATCAAATAATGAATTTGTCATAATTTCTAGTGTCGCCGGTACATTATTTGTGTATGATGACATATTTGCGCGGCCACCTGCACCATATGCAAAACTTGCAATCCAGATGTCCTCAATATTTTGTTCAGTAAGTGTAAAACTTTGCAAAAATGCATGCAGTTTGTTACATTGTGGAACGTGCTTCATAATTTCCTTTGTGTCAGTCAAGTCATATATTTCAAATTTTCTGCCAATAATTTGTGAAAATTGGAATTCACTGCAAATACATCCTAGTGATGCTAATTTTTTCTTGTTATCATTTGTTTCTGTCCCCAATAATGTATTTATAGAATCAATTGTTTTATATTGAAAACTGTTATCAATCGGAATAATAATATATTCAAAATTATGAATATATGTTTTTAGACAAGTGTTTTGTGATGGTATTTGAGTCCCAAAAATTCTGTTTTTAATATAATCTTCAATATCAATAATTTTATTATCTGTAAATTTAGTATATCTATCATGTTTTGGTTGTGTTTGTGGCGCATCTGTAGAGTTCTGACCTATTGCTTGACTACTTACTTTACAAAGAATAATTGATTTAGCAAAGGCAACTGATTCTTCTTCAAGAGTTACAATTGTGGCTCTAGTAATAGGAATTGATGTATTATTAAATTTTTTGATTAAAGCTTGTGTATTAGAATATGGAATCATATACGCAAAGTATTTTTGGGTGGCCGGGTTTTTAATTGTTTCATTAGTTGTTGATTTAGTATCAGTAGTAGCCATTTTGTTTTGAGTTTAATTGTTGACTTGGAATAAAATGCTTTGCTTGAATTTATAAATATAATTAATAAGGTATATGTTTCTATGTGGTTAAATCAATTTTTATAGTATGGCTACCCAATTAGGTTGCAAATGACTGCAAAAAATAGAAAAACTGAACATATATGCCCCAATTTATGACTAAGCTGTGTGTTAAATGCTAGGGATAAATTCCCACCGTAATTCCTTACAAATGGCTTTCCAAATCTGTTCTTGTTCATATAACTTTTTACGGTCTTTCAAGAATTTGAAATTGCATAAATATTCATCCAATTCAAGTAATTGAAATATTTTATACAAAATATATCCATATGTCAGAAAATTTTTACGATCATCGGGTCGATTGGTATTAAAAGGATGCTGAAGTTGTAAGAAAAGCCCACGAATAATTTCTTCGACTTCCGGACTTATAACAGGGGGTGGCATACCATTTAACTGATTTATGATATATGGAATATGTTCATAATAGTCAGTTTCATCTATTTTTTTGAGGATTTCGCGCAATTTATCCCGTGTCAAATGAGACATGTTTTCAATCCGTTCTTTTTTGAGTTCAACTAATATTTTCTCGTATACTTCATCCGGGATATCAGTTGTTTCTTTTGCCTGAAATTGACTAAGAATTTCATTCAAATGATTAATCCGTTTATAACTAAATGATGTCATTTCCTTAGGCGGTTCTTTATGACTTTGTTTATCACTATCTACTATGATTCGTTCAGTCATACCGCAATTATTACAATTCAACATACCAGTATTATGATTTAGCACCATCTCATAATGACAATGAAAACAAATGTCAAATAATTCAAATTCATCTTCAGCAAACGAAACATAGTTCGGGTCAATCACGTGCCGGTATTTGTCATAAATCTTCTGCTTATCAGGTAATTTAGTAGTTTTAGTCACCGGTTCATCAGGTATGGCTAACGGGTCAATTTGTTTAGACACCGATTTAAGAACAATATTTAATTTTGGTTGGTCGGTAACTTTATTTTCATTATTAATTGAAGAGCTAGGTATACTATTCAACCAATCTAATATATTTTTTTTATCTTTGGACTTAGGTTTTTGACCACCTATACCAAAACAATTTTTTTTTTTTTGATATGTGTTAGTGTTAGTGTTAGTGTTAGTGTTAGTGTTAGTGTTAGTGTTAATGTTAGTGTTAGTGTTAGCGTTAGTGTTAGTGTTAGTGTTAGAGTTAGCGTTAGCGTTGGTGTTAGCAGTATTCATATGGTTTTGTGTCTCTGATGTATTATCCTTTACACGAATACCAAAATCATATTGGCTATTTTTTTCAATAATTTCCTTTTCCCGGTCCAATATTTTATAATACTGGTTCAGCAGTTTCCCGGTTTTTAATAAATAATTTTTCTCTTCATATTTGCTATTAATAATTTTGCTATTTTCTTTGTATGTGTTTATTTCTTCTTCAATTTTCCATATTTTATTTTGTATTTTAAAATCAGGTATTGGCCGGTTATAATCTGGGTGCTGAAGTAATTCACATAATTCAATTGACAATTTACTAATTTCATTTTCTGCAAGAAGTAATTCCTCATTTTGTTCATCAAAACGTGATTTCATTTTGCGATGAAGACTATCAATTGTTTCCTTCTGCCCAACAGTATCTTTCATTTTAGTTTTAGCTTTTGAAGAAATAGCAGCCATTGTCAATTGTAAACAATATATGAAAAAAGGTTAATTATCTAATACAATACAGCAAATTATTTACCCTGGGTTTGGCAGGTATTTCTTTAAATTATTATATGGCCATACTATCACGTTAATGGTATAGATTTCAAAGATTAATAAGAGGAAAAAAAAAACACATGGCCCACGGTAAATAATAAAATAATAAAATCAAATAATAATAGTAAAACTAGGAATTCACACAAACTGAAATGGGAGGAGGTTTAATGCAGTTAGTGGCCTATGGTGCCCAAGATATTTATCTTACAGGGAATCCACAAATAACCTTTTTCAAAGTAGTTTATCGTCGGCATACAAATTTCGCTATGGAATCTATTGAACAATCATTCAGTGGTTCTACAGATTTTGGTGGAACTGTATCAGCAATTATTAGCCGTAGTGGCGACTTAATTGGCCGAACTTATGTAAGAATAGTAACCCCATTAATAAATACGTCACCCAACAAAAATTTCAGGTGGCTTAATTGGCTAGGTCATGTATTGGTCAAGGAGGTTAAATTAGAGATTGGTGGCCAGGAAATTGATAAACAATATGGTGAGTGGTTCCATATTTGGAATGAACTTAGTCAACAGCCCGGGCAACAAGCTAATTATGCCGAATTGGTGGGAAA
>Ga0172367_10009740_pt1 | contig 10492 bp, 3 predicted proteins | sample Lak10m_FD_114542 | JGI IMG/M metagenome (GOLD analysis project Ga0172367, IMG submission 114542) | Freshwater microbial communities from Kabuno Bay, South-Kivu, Congo - kab_022012_10m | ecosystem: Environmental > Aquatic > Freshwater > Lake | place: Democratic Republic of the Congo: South-Kivu...
ATTGCCGATTACCGGATTTTGACTTTTGAATGTATTCCGGAAAAAGAGAAGGGTGAGGTTGTTGCAGAGTTTGATTATTACGCTTTGCCGTCCAACCGTATAAAAACGCTCACATATCGTCAGGAGTGGGTGTATGGCGGAGCTGAAGGAGAGAAAAAATGGGAGTTGAAAACCCAGCTCCCTTCGTTTGAATAGATTACTGGTATTTGTTTACAGATCGCCGGTCATTTCCTGAAGCAGATACAGTTTTGGATTGACCGATGCAACAGTGGCGACAGCTTCCCGCAGATGTTCTTCGTCAAGCCCGCATTCTTCATCTACCCCCTGAAAGTATTTGAATCCTTTTGGGAGTGGAGAAAACGCACCGTTGCGCAGTAGTGAGGCGTCTACCATGTCATTGACAGGTCCCGCAGCTTCCCATGGGTCACGATAATTGTACTGACGTGCCACAACCTGCAGAGTGAGTCCGTTTGGGAAGGAACCCCTTACCTCAAAAGTGAACTCTCTCGGAGCACCATAATTTTCCGTTCTACCGGCGCGAATCATGACCTGTGCGCCGTTTTCCTTCAATAATTCAGCAACCGATTCTGCGGTCATTGGTTTGTACTCTTCCATCAAATATCCTCGCAACCGGATCGGGGGGCAATATCCCCCTACTCCATGGAAACCACTTCCTTATTCAAAATTTTTCTCACAAGTGCATCGAGGGCATTTACAGAATATGGTTTCATGACAAACGCACTGATTCCAAGCTCTTCAGCCACTTTTTCATCGATTGAATCACTGAAGCCGGTGCATAGAATAACAGGTATTCCGGCTCTTATGGAGATAGCCTGTTCAGCCAGCTCTTTGCCGGTAATAATCGGCATGGTCATGTCGGTGATAATCAGATCAAATGATTGGGGAGACTCTTTGAATAGTTGCAACGCCTCGCTGCTGCTGGTTGTTGCCGTTACATGGTAACCGAGCGATTCAAAAAGATCCTTTCCCATCTCTACCAGAATAGCTTCATCATCCACAAACAGTATACGCTCGTTTCCACCATGGGAAACTTCAGGCTGTTCAATGCTTTCCTGTGAGCGTTCCGGCGCAATGCGGGGGAGGAAAATATGGAAGGTGGTTCCTTTGTCAAGCTCACTGTAGACATGTATTGCACCGCCATGGCTTTTGACGATTCCTTCTACGACGGCAAGACCCATGCCGGTCCCCTCGCCAAATGTTTTTGTGGTGAAGTATGGATCAAACATTCTCATTTTTGTGGCGTTGTCCATCCCGTGTCCGGTGTCGCTGACCGTCAGTCTCAAGCAGGTGCCGTGGGGCATGTCTGGATATAATGTCCGCATGGCGGCATCGGTTTCAATTGTAGATAGCGATACGCTGAGGATTCCTCCTTTGGCACGCATGGCGTGGGCTGCATTGGTTCCAAGATTCATCAACACCTGGTGCAGCTGTGTTGAATCTGCCATGGTCAGATCAGAATCAAATTCTGTGTGAATCTGTTGCTGAATCTGTATTGTTGACGGGATGGAAGCACGCAGGAGCTTCAGCACTTCATTAATAACTGTGGAGACATGAACCGGTTTTTTCTCATGTTCCCGTTGGCGGCTATAGGTCAGTATCTGGGCAACCAGCTCTTTTGCGCGGTTGCCTGCCTCTGATATGCGATTCAGATCCCGGTTGGCGGTTGATGCCGGATCAATTTTTACGCTTGCCAGTTCGGCAGATCCAAGTATGGCTGTCAGCAGGTTGTTGAAATCGTGGGCAATACCACCGGCAAGAGTTCCTATCGCCTCCATTTTCTGTGCCTGTCGCAGATCGCGCTCCAGTTTCAACTCATTTGATATGTCGCGGTGTGTGCATACATAATTGACGACAGCTCCGTTTTGATCTTTTACCGGCGCGTTTGTCGCCTCTGCTTCATAAAGCGTTCCGTCTTTTTTCTTCAGCGTAATCTGACCTGTCCACGCTTCGCCACAATCAAGAATTTCTTTTATTTTTATGTAATATTCCTTGTTGTGCTGATCCGGTTTTACAATATTCACATGTTTGCCAATCAGCTCATTGCTGGCATAACCGGTGACTTTCAGGCATGCCTGATTTGCGTATGTTATATGCCATGTTTCATTGGTGATAAAAATAGCGTCAGCCGATTGTTCAATGGCGGCAAGCAGTCTGGTGATGTCTGATTCGTTCCGTTTCTGTTCCGTGACATCAATAATTGCCGCCATGCTCTGTTGGGTCTCCGGTATTGTTGTTACGGTTGCCGCAGCGTTTTTGATCGTTCCATCTTTGCTCCTTAAGTGAAATTCATACGCCTGGGGAGCAAGCGATGGGTGAATCCGGCGGAGACGATGGTATTGCGTCATGCGGGTCAGTTCATCTTCCAATGCGATGGTTTCAGTCCATTTCATTTTCCCTTCAACTTCGCTCTGACTGTAACCGGTCAAGGTCTCGTACTCTTTGTTGCACATGGAGATGGTGGTGTCTTCTTCTATAAAAACCAGAGCAGTCCCGCAATGGTCAAAAATCTGTTGATACTTTTCCTGCGAAGCGCGCAGGACTGATTCCGTATGGCGTCGTTCCTGATAAAGCTCGGCGTTTTCCAGTGAAATTGCCGCCTGGGCAGAGAGAAGTTCAAGAAGCTCAAGTCTGTCTAAAGTGAATGCTCCCCGCAGGATATGATTTTCAAGATACAGCTCCCCTATCAGTTTTCCCTGGCGCTGTAGTGGCAGGCATAGGAGGGATAGAGGATTATTCCCGTTCATGTATGGATCGGTCAGGGCGAGTTCGTCAACAGTTGCGTCATCAATAACAAGCCGTTCACCGGTTCGCTGCACATAGCTGCAAAGCATTCGTGGAAATTGCACTCCCTTCAGATGCTCCTGCTCCTGGGAAAATATTAATTCCGCTCCGACCACAACCGCTTCAATGACAGGTGTCAGAGTTTCTTCTTCCGGCAGAAGAATGTACCCTTTTTGAGCCCCTGCATTTTCCATTACAATGCGGAGCAATGTTTCCAGAAGGCGGGGCAACAGTATTTCTCCGGAAATAGCCTGGGATGCCTTGACAATGCTTATGGCATCCAGTTGCCCTATTTTTGTTCCGATGTCGTTTATATCCAACTCTTGGGTGTTGCAGATTGCAGGAAACTCATGCTGTAACTTCAGGACTTTTTTGTCTCCACCCCACCGCTGGTAAAGGGTGCATGCCCGGTTCAGGTGAAATCTTGCGTTAGTTTCAAAATTGTTTAGCAGGTAAACTCTTCCGGCGCGCTCACAGGCAAGCGCCTGATCCTGTATGAATCCGTTTTTGGCGGCAGAGGCGATAGAACGTTCAAAAAGCCCCATTGCCAGAAAAATTTCTCCTTCAATTAGCGCTGCTTCTCCTTGCATCATGAACAGCAGGTGCTGGAAATTTTCCGGACAGCTTGTCGCCCAGATTTTCATCTGCTCTTCGTGCCCCTCTATTATGATCCGCAAAGCAGCTTTTTCGCTTTCTGAAGCTGAACTGTATTGAGCGGCGGCGGTAAGGGATGAGTAAAAACAGAATGCCGGCACTGAAATTGAACTGGAAAAGAAACCGGAAAGCTCCTTTGCTGCGCGGATGGTCTGGTTTGCGCCATCAATGTCGCCAAAAAGATACTGAACCTGAAGCTTCAGGACGTAATAGCGTCCAAGAGCGCCAAAGCTCTTTCTATCCTGACAAGCTTTCACATATTCTGCTTCATCGTACTCTCCTGATTGCCTTTCCGGTTCTGATAATTCCGCCATGGCGAGACGAAAACCGGTCAAGGTATCGTAAGCCCATTGGTTATGGGTTTTTTTGGTGAAGTGCATCAGGTTTGGCAACTCCCGCAGGACCTGACGTATCGGTTCGCCACGGTAGAATGGAGGGAAGAGCCGGTATGCCATGGTATAGCCGGTCCATTGCAGTTCTCCCGATGCAAGACCAGCCTGCATCCCTTCAAGTATGGTCGCATCAACCTCGCGTAAATGCCGGACCCAATGAATCAGATAATGTCCGAGGACAAAAGATGATTGGCATTTTTGTGTCATTGCCTCGAACCGTTCGCTTATGGCAAGGGCAGCCAGACCGAACTGATGTGCATCGACAAAATTATTCATCTTGTCGGTCAAAAACATTCCGAAACATGAATAGCCGACTGTTGTTTTAGCCGTTGGACCATGTTGCAGAGACCAGTTCACATTTAGCAGGATAATCAGAGCAAACAGCTGGTTGTCGGAATAGCGCGCCGGAACAACAAGATTGGATAGAAGTTCAAGGCAAACCCGGCTGGTCTCATCTGTCATTTCAGGCTCGTTTGCCAGGTCAGCGATGGCTCGCCCATTCAAAAGAGTATCATAGCGTGAAAGCTCATGCTGCAGCGCCTGCTGGAAATCGCTTTGGGGGAGGTTCAGATTCAGGAGCGCCAGCCCCTCTCTTCCTCTGCTAATCGCATCGCTGTAACGTGCCAAAAGGGTGTATTGCACGATAAGGATATTGTAGAGTTGAGCTTTTTCAATATCGGTAGCTGTCCGTTTTATGAGGAATTGAATTGTTTCCTCGGAGCGTTCGTACAGATTGTTCAGATATTCCAGCTCCGCTTTTTCCCGATAAAGATCGAATGCCAGTGGATAATGTGCTTCCCAATCCTCATCCTGGATCAGAGCTACCGCAATGTTCAGATAATCAAGTGCTGATGCGTAAGCCGTTGAACTTTTGGCTTTTTTGGCGGCAATCAGGTTAAGCCCCCCCACCGTCAGCTTTTCTTCCTTGTCTGAAATAAGGTCAATGGCGTTGTTGTATTGGTTTACAATCTCAAAGGTCTTGCTCTCGAGGGAGCCTTGCAAGGCAGTGCGGAGGAGTAGTCTGGCGATTTTCAGATGCAGCCCGGGACGTTCTTCCTCTGGAATCAACTGATATGCTGCCTGTTGTACACGGTCATGTAGAAATGTGAACTCGCCATCGTTTTTCTGCAGGATAAAACGTTCATGGGTGGCGTCTTCTAGCGGCGTTGCAATGTCGACCCCCGGCATTATGGAGCGTACTGTTTCAGTGTCAAAGCTGTTCCCTATGCATGCCGCCTGCTTGAGGAACTCCTGGGTGGGGGTAGGGCGCTTACGCAAGGTGTTCATGATCAGGTCAACCACGTTGTCTGAATACGCCCTCGACTTGATGCTCTCAATATCCCAGAGCCAGGTCATGCTGATACGGTCAAATTTGAGTTGTTTTTCCTCAAACAGCGCAGTCAAAAACTGGCTTGCAAAAAACGGATTGCCAGCGGTTTTTTCATACAGAAGCTCCGCAAGTTCTTCCACCCCTCTCTGATGGGGGGTGATGGTGTCGGAAAGAAACTGGAGCAGATCGTGTCGGGACAAGGAAGAAAGAGTTATTGTGTGCAGATTGCCGGTCTCTTTCTGTATGGTTTCCAGAGTCAGGCTCAACGGGTGTGACAGGGTGACTTCATTGTCACGGTAGGAACCGATTATGAACAGATAACGGCTTTCAGGGTCAGATGCCAGATGGCGTATAAGTTTGAGGCTGGCAGGGTCAACCCATTGCAGGTCATCAAGAAACAGCACCAGCGGGTGGGAGCGTCGGGCAAAGGCGGAGACAAATTTTTGAAATACGCTAATAAAGCGATTCTCTGTTTCAGGCGGTGAAAGCTCCGCAACAGCCGGTTGTTTGCCAATAATAAGCTCAAGCTGGGGGATGATGTCAGTCATCAAGCGTCCATTCATACCGAGCGTTTCCAGCAGATCTGAGCGCCATAGCGCCAGGCGTTCCGGGCTTGTGGTCAAAATATGCCGGATCAGCTCACGAAAAGCTTCGCCAAAGGTGGCGTACGGCATATTGGAATATTGGTCAAACTTGCCGGAAACAGCTAATCCTCCGGCTTTTACGATTGATTCATGCAGTGCGCGCACAAGGGATGTTTTGCCAATGCCCGAATATCCGGAAATCATGAGCAGCTCACAGCTCCCAAAGGTGACAACCCGGGATAGTATGCTCGTAAGTATGGCAAGCTCTTTTTCACGACCGTACAGTTTGTTAGGGATCAGCAGTTGTGTTGAAACATCACCACTCCCAAGGGGGAACATCGTCACTGCTCCGGTTGCCTCATACTCTCCCCGGCACCGTTCCAGATCCAGTAGTAATCCGGCTCCGCTTTGGTAACGGTCGTCACGGTTTTTTGCCAACAGTTTCATTATAATATCGGAGATCGGGAGTGGCAGCTCATGATTGAATGTAATCGGAGAGGTGGGGGTGCGGGCGATATGACAATGAACCCATCCCAGGGCATCGCCGGCAACAAATGGGAGAACGCCTGTTGCCATCTGGTACAGTATGACCCCGAGAGAATAAAGGTCGCTGCGGGCATCCACCTGATGTTGCATTCTTCCTGTCTGCTCTGGAGACATATATGCCATCAAAGTCAGATGGTTATGTGAATCGGAAATTGAAACTGCATCACTGTCGAGCGATGCTACTCCGGAATCTTCATGGTAGGTGAAGCAGTGTGGGCAAAGTTGTTTGTGAATAACGCCGGATTCGTGCAGCTTCGCAACGGCAGCGGTTGCGGCAGATGCTCTTTTTAGAAAGAGCAGCGTTTTCATGGGGGCGCCTATAGCTGAATCGTATCTTCTGCTGTTGAGTGGGGGAGGTGTTTTATTCAATCTGTTCACCCATTCAGGACTTTCTCAATAGTGTCAAGCAGTTGCCTGGAGGTGAACGGCTTGTTGATAAAATTGATACCTTCCTTTGGCTCACCCTGATGCAGCACAACATTGTTCAGGTAACCGGAGATGAAAATTGCCGGAAGATCAGGTTTTATCTCCTTCAGCTCCTCATAAAGCAGTTGCCCGTTCATCTCAGGCATAACAACATCGGAAATGAGCAGCGATGTTTCAGGATGTTCCCGCAGAAGTTTAATCGCTTCAGATGGGAGCGAAGCGCTATGAAGCTTGAATCCGTTTTCTGACAGCAGTTCTTCTGTTGTTGTGCGGACTATCTCATTATCTTCAACCAGAAGTATGGATATACCTTTTGGAGTTGTGTCATGCCGCTTGTTGTTTTCTACCTGCTGGTCGCTCTTTTCAGGGGGGGCTTCAGCAGCAGGGATGTATATGAGGAATGTTGTCCCTTTTCCGGGTTTGCTCTGCAATGTAATGTAGCCGTTGTGCTGTTTGATTATTCCATAAACCATGGCAAGTCCGAGACCTGTCCCCTTGCCGGTTTCCTTTGTTGTGAAGAAAGGCTCGAACACCCGCTTGAGTGTCTCTTCATCCATTCCGCAGCCGTTATCCGTTATTTGCAGCAGAACATGTTTGCCTGTTTTTATGCCGGGGGTCTGGCGCGCTGTTTCATTGTCAATAATAACGCTTGAAGTATGGATTGTAATTGTGCCGTTGGCAGTTATGGCATCCCTTGCGTTCACAACCAGGTTCAGAACGACCTGTTCAAGCTGTCCCTTGTCGGCATGGATGAACGGAGTCAGGTTGTCGGTGGTGGTTTCAATGTTTATGTTATCCGGCACAGCCCGTTTGAACACATCTTGAAAATCGTGTATGAGCTGGTTGAGATCATGGTTTTCAAGACAGAGCATCTGTTTTCTGCTGAATGATAAAAGTTTCTGGTTTATGTCCCGCGCCTTGTTTGCTGCCATTAAAATACCGTCAATCCGCTTGTTCATCTGATCTTCGGGGCTCAATTTTTTCTTTATCATATCGCCATAGACAAGAATAGGTGTCAGGAGATTGTTCAAATCATGGGCAATACCGCCTGCCAATTGCCCGATGGCGTCTATTTTCTGGATATGGCGGAGCTGTTCCTGCAAACGTTCCTGCTCTTCCCTGCCACGGAAAAGTGATATTGCCAGATTTGCCAGATTTGCTGCTGTTTCGATGAGGGTAATCTCTTCAGCGGTTGGCGCGCAGGGAGTTCTGTGATAAATGGCAAAAGTACCCAGCAGCTCCCCATCTACCCCAATCACCGGCTCTGACCAGCATGAACGCAAGCCTGCCTCTTCTGCCGGTTTGAACCCTTTCCAGAAAGGGTGAGTCGGGATATCTTCAACAATTACCCTATGTTGTGTAAACGCAGCGGTGCCGCATGATCCCATTTTGTTGGCAATCCGCAGACCGTTTACAGCACGGTTATAAGATTCTGGAAGCGATGGCGCTGCTCCGTGCAGCAGAACCTGTTTTTCATTGTCCGCAAGTAGCACGGAACATAATGCGCCGGGACTCTGCTCTTCAACAAAGCTGACGATCATTGTGAGCAGTTCAGGCAGCGGAGCGTTGGCAGTCATGCTTTCAAGAATCTTAAGCCTCGTTGCTTCCCGCTGTTGCAGCATTTTTCGTTCTCGTATATCTCTGACAACGCTGACAATTTTTGTTTCTTCCCCTATTTTACAAAATCTTGCATGAACTTCTGTGAAAACCGTTTCGTTGTTTTTAGTCAGATATGCTGATTCAAAAGTTCCTTCTCCAAGTTCAGCCAGACGCGCAATATTGCCGGATATTTTTTCAGCATATTCAGACGGTTCCATGTCGTGCAGCTTTTTCCCCTTGAGCTCATGCATATTGTAACCGGTCATGTCGGCAAGAGCCTGGTTACAATCCTCAATGATTCCGAGTGTGTTTATGAGTATGATGGCATCCCGAGCCATGTCAACCTGTAGCCCCTTGATTGCCAGCGACTCCTGTTGAAGCAGAAGCAGTTTTTGCGACTCATGTAGCCGGGTGATGTAAACAAATATGACTTTTCCGAATCCTATTACGGTGATGGAGAGAACCAGCACAATTATGGAATCAATAATTGTTTCCGATCTCCACCCTGCCAGAATTTCATCTTTGTTCAGGGAAACAACGGCGTAAACCGGGTAGCGGGAAAGCCGTTTGTAGGAAACAATTCGCGGCACTTTGTCAATAGTGCTTTTTTCAACATGGAATGTGCCGAAGTCACGGTTTTGTGGGAGGACCTCTTTGAAAAGTTTTGATTTTGTGAAATCTGCGGAATAGGCATTTTCAAAATAAGGTTCATACACCAGCGGCTTGCCATTTTCATGGATAAGGATGATTTTCCCGCTACGCCCGATGCTTGCGGCATCGAAAAATTTCTTGAAGTATTCGACTTCAAAAGCAACGGCAAGAAGACCGTTGAATGCTTCTCCACGCTTTGCAAGGGGGCGCATGAGGTTGAAACGCCAACGGTTCACCAACCTGCTTTTTACGGGGGCGCCAAGGGTGACGCCAGCATCCGGGTGGGAAGCGTAAAACTTGAAATAGTTGCGGTCAGATACATCGATATGCTTTGGAGGGAAGGAGTTGGTGTTGTTGAACATCATCCCTGATTTGTCCACAATGAAAATATCCCCTATTTGTGGAGCGCCATCGCTTTGCATCTTCATCAGGTCGTAGAGCTGCTTTTCATTCATACGGTCAACGCCGCCTGCCAAAGAAACGTCGTGCAGTATGTCGCGGGTCACCCGCTCCGTTTCGGCAAAAGTTCGCTCTGCATGCTCGCATAATGCTTTTGCATATCCGGCGGTCGTTTCCTCGGCAGCTTTTATCTTGTCGTTTCGCTGCAGGAAAATTTCAGTCAGCAAAAAACCTGTAATTACGGAAATAATTACAAATATGCCAACAATTATTCTTGTTTTAAGTTGTTGCATGGTGAGAAGAGTCATGATTACAACCTTATAATCTTATTCTTGTTTTTATGATAACGCTGTTTTGAAATAAATGCAACTCTTTGGATTTTGCCGAGTGTACGACAAATTTGTGTAAGCCATTATCAAGCCGCTGCCCGATTTTCCCAGAACTCTTCCCAACGACTGCTCATGATACTGCAACGAAGGGCAATAATATTAGTCCCCCCGTAGACCCATGTAGCACCAGACGATGTATATCATGATACGGCTATATAAAATCATCAATCCTCCTGCAATCGTGCATATACCTTCTTCATCATCCATTCCCTGACCAGGCCACCAAAGGCTTTATCCTCGACGATCTTTTCAAAAATCTCCTGATTTTGATCCATCCGTTCAATCAGCTTGCTTAAAAACTGGTCTTCAAAAGCATACTTGAACGTGTCAATCTTATTAGCTTGTGCCTGCATCTTCAGGGTTTCGTCCTGGACAAGTTCAGCCTCTATCTGATCGAAAAACAGCTTGTCTGCCTGCTCAAAATTGGTGCCGAACCTTTCGTTCAACAGTTCGATGATTTCAGACAATACCGCTTTTTCTTCCTTTTCCCGCTTAATGCCTGCTTCCGTAAGGCCATCAAGCTCTCCAACTTCATCTTTTTGTAATTCAATGCTGCCATCCGCTATTTTTTGGAGGCGGTAATACTCTAAGGCAACCTCATCATCAAGCTGTAGGGTTTCTGATAAATCCATTTTCGGAAGCTTGGTTTGCAGCAATTTTGCAAATGCATAAAACTTTTCAAAATCCGGTTCGGTAAACGGCATGATCTGAGCCATGAAG
>Ga0172367_10009741_pt1 | contig 10492 bp, 8 predicted proteins | sample Lak10m_FD_114542 | JGI IMG/M metagenome (GOLD analysis project Ga0172367, IMG submission 114542) | Freshwater microbial communities from Kabuno Bay, South-Kivu, Congo - kab_022012_10m | ecosystem: Environmental > Aquatic > Freshwater > Lake | place: Democratic Republic of the Congo: South-Kivu...
AGGCGCGCGCGGATCGACTTGAAGCTGTAGTCGAAGTCGGCGCCGAGCTTGTCCATCTTGTTGATGAGGCAGAGGCGGGGCACGCCGTAGCGGTCGGCCTGGCGCCACACCGTCTCCGACTGCGCCTCCACGCCTTCCTTGCCGTCGAACACGGCCACGGCGCCGTCGAGGACTCGCAGCGAGCGCTCCACCTCGATGGTGAAGTCCACGTGGCCCGGGGTGTCGATCAGGTTCACCTTGTACTCGGTGCCCGCGAACTCCCACGGGCAGGTGGTCGCGGCCGACTGGATGGTGATGCCGCGCTCCTGCTCTTCCTGCAGGCTGTCCATGGTGGCCGTGCCCTCGTGCACCTCGCCGACCTTGTGGATCTTGCCCGTGTAGAAGAGGATGCGCTCGGTGACGGTGGTCTTGCCGGCGTCGATGTGGGCGCAGATGCCGATGTTGCGAACCTTGCTGAGGTCAATGGCCATGGTGTTGGGTCCGTGAAGCGGGGCGAAAAATGGGTAGATCAGGGAGGATATCGCGGCCCGTGGGGTGCCACAAGCGCAAAGTCAGCGATTGGTTATTGGCTCAGACCGAGCGAACCAACGCCGACTCCGCGATTCCGAGGTCCCGTGCGGAGGAACCGATGTCCCCGAGCCATCGGCGACCGTCCTGCACATAGCCGGCGGTGGGGCGCAGGTCGGGGACGTGGCGTGCGAAGAACGCGTTCAGCCGCCGCATGTGGAGTTCGCGGGCGAACTTCGCCGCCATCGAGGCGAGCGCGATCGGCAGGTGCCGTTCCTCGCCGCCGAGCTCGAAGCCGACGGTGACGGCATGGGCCGGGGTGCCCGCGGCCGGCGCAAACTCGAGCCGGTACCGCTGCTGGCCCTCGGACTCCTCGAGGATGCGGATGCGCGCGTCGGGGAAGCTCGACTGCAGGGGCTCCCTGTAGCTCGTGCGTCCGCCCTGGCGGTCGAGCGCGACCCATGCGTCGATGCCGCGTGCGGCGGCGGCGCGGCGCACGGCATCGACGTGCAGCATCGCCGCCATGAAGTTGATGGTGGCCTTGTTGGCGATGCGTGACGCCTGCGCGTTGAACTCGGCGGCGTCGATCGCGCGCACGCGGAGGGCGGCGCACTCGATGCCTGCCTTCGCGAGCGAGGCGCGCAGCATGGCGCCCGCGATTCGGAGCGTCGCGGCGTCGTTGCCCACGGGGAGCGGGTGCCGCTCGGCGTGCCAGGGCGCACCTTCGGGCGGGGCGCTGGCTGGCGCACCGGCTGCGGCCGGCACGATCCCGCCTGTGTGAGCGCCGAGCGCGCCGAGCAGTGCGTCATCCTCGGTCCACTCGGCCGGCGCGCCGGGCACGGCCGACGAGAACGCGGCGACGCCCCGCTCGAGGTGGCGGAGCGGGTGCCCGGCTGCGTCCCTTGCGCCCTTGAGCTTCTTGCTGTCCTCCACCGCGATGCGCCGGCGCCTGTCGTTGGTGCCGCGGCACACCGCGGCGGAGAGCAGGCGCCAGAGGCACGGCGGTTCGCCCGCCTCGCCCGGGGCGTCCGGCAGCACGAACGCCGCACAGCCCACGCAGAGTGGGCCGAGGAGCGGGCCGTATCCGGCTTCGTCGATGCCTGCATACAGCAGCGGCATGGGTGCAAGGGTAGCGCACGCGCGTATGGTGATGCGGTCATGCCTCGCGTCCTCCTCGCCATGTCGGGCGGCGTCGACAGCTCCGTCGCGGCGGCGCTGCTGCAGCGCGCCGGGCACGACGTGGTGGGCGTGTTCATGCGCCTCGGGAGCCCGGGGGAGTCCTTCGACGAGCTCGAGCGCGCCGACGCCTGCCCGGCCGCGCGCCCGGGTGCCGCGGTCGAGCTGAGGATCGGCCACCAGGGCTGCTGCTCGATCAACGACGCGGCCGACGCGCGCCTGGTGGCGGCGAGGCTCGGCATCCCGTTCTACGTGGTGAACTTCAAGAAGGACTTCGGCCGCATCATCGACTACTTCGTCGGCGAGTACAACGCCGGCCGCACGCCGAACCCCTGCGTGCGCTGCAACGACTGGCTGAAGTTCGGCAAGCTGCACGACTACGCCCGGCAGATCGACGCGGAGTTCGTGGCGAGCGGCCACTACGCGCGCGTCGAGCCGGACGGCGCGGGCGGGTTCGCGCTGCGACGGGGCGTGGACCAGGACAAGGACCAGAGCTACGTGCTCTTCGGTGCGCCGCGCGAGCGGCTCGCGCGGATGATGCTGCCCGTGGGCGGCATGCGCAAGGCCGACGTGCGCGCGCTCGCCCGTGAGCTTGCGCTCCCGGTGTTCGACAAGCCCGACTCGCAGGAGATCTGCTTCGTCCCCGACAACGACTACGCGGGGCTTGTGGCGCGCCGCACCCCGGATGCCGTGCGTCCGGGCGCGATCGTCGACCTCTCCGGCCGCATCCTCGGCGAGCATCCGGGGCACCAGCACTTCACGGTCGGCCAGCGGCGCGGCGTGCGCGTGGCGATGGGCGAGCCGGTGTACGTGGTGGGCAAGGACGCGGCCACCAACACCGTGACCGTCGGCCCGCGCGGGGCGCTGCTTGCCGCGGGCTGCGAGGCAGGCGACTGCAACTGGCTGGTGGACGCGGCCGAGGCCTGGCAGGGGTGCCATGCCAAGATCCGCTACAACGCGGACCCCGTGCCGGCGCAGGTGCGCGCGGTCCCCGGCGCGGGCCCGCAGCCCGACCTCGAGGTGCGCTTCGCCGAGCCGCAGCCCGCGGTCGCCCCGGGCCAGGCCGTGGTGTGCTTCGACGCCGACCGCGTGCTCTGCGGCGGCTGGATCCGCTGAGCGAAAATGGTCCGGGAGGAACGGGACCAATTTCAGTCGCCGATCCGCTCGATCTCGAAAGTCCTCCCCTCGGGGAACGTGGCGAGGAGGTGCAGTTCGCCGCCGAGCGCCTCGATGTACTTGCGCAGCGTCGAGAGGTACATGTCCGTCGAGCGCTCCACCTTCGAGACCGTCCCTTGGCCGGTGTCGAGACCCGCCGCTAGTTCCGCCTGCGTCATCCCGATGGCCTTCCTCACCTCCGGCAGCGCCATACCGGCGAGCGTCCTGGCGACCCGGGCGTCGATGCGCGCCCGGGCGTCCGGCGGCAACTGGCGCCTGATCTCGGACCACTTGCGGTTCTTCATGGTCGGGATCCCCTTCCGTGCAGGTTGTCGAGGTGCTGGTCGAGGAGATCGTCGGCCGCACGGATCATCCGCGCGTAGAACCTTCGATCGCCCGACTTGTCGCCGCCGAGCAGCAGGACCGCCGTCCGGCGCGGGTCGAACGCAAAGAGCACCCGGAATGCCGATGTGCGGTGGCGGGTACGGAGTTCCTTCATGTTGGCGTGCCTTGATCCCTTGACGGAGTCGACCCACGGCCGACCGAGCGCGGGCCCGAGCGTCCCGAGGAGTTCCACGTCGTGGGCGATTGCCTCCTTGGCTGCGGCCGGGAGCCCCGACCACCACGCGCCGAAGGCTTCCGTGAACTCGATGTCCCATGAATTCCGCATGGCATTATTCCATAGAAGCGATATATGTCAAGATGAATTCCGCGCGCTTGCGCGACGCTCGGCCACCCTACTGGCGGCAGGTTGGCGTTCCCGTGATTGCGGCGGAAGTTCCGGAGGCGATTTATCATCCCCCCTCCATGCCGAACCTCACCATCGACGTCGCGAAGACCCTGGGCCCCGAGGCCGACGGCCTCCTCTCGCATGCGGCCAAGGTGTCGCGGTCGCTCCTCCACGTGCCGGGGCCCGACTTCGTGGACCGCTGCTTCGCGCCGAGCGACCGCAGCCCGCAGGTGCTCGCGAGCCTGCAGCGGATCTACGGCCACGGCCGCCTCGGCGGCACGGGGTACATGAGCATCCTGCCGGTCGACCAGGGCATCGAGCATGCCGCGGGCGCGAGCTTCGCGAAGAACCCCGCCTACTTCGACGGCGAGAACATCGTGAAGCTCGCGGTCGAGGGCGGCTGCAACGCCGTGGCCAGCACCTTCGGGGTGCTCGCGAGCGTCAGCCGCCGGTACGCGCACCGCATCCCGTTCATGGTGAAGTACAACCACAACGAGCTGCTCACCTACCCGAACGCGGCCTCCCAGGTGCCCTTCGGCACGGTGCGCGAGGCGTGGAACCTCGGTGCGTGCGCCATCGGCGCCACCATCTACTTCGGCAGCCCCAACGCGACGCGCGAGATCGTCTACGTGGCCGAGGCCTTCGAGCAGGCGCACGAACTGGGCATGGCCACCTTCCTGTGGTGCTACCTGCGCAACGACGCGTTCAAGAAGGATGGGAAGGACCACCACCTGAGCGCCGACCTCACGGGACAGGCGAACCACCTCGGCGTCACCATCAAGGCGGACGTCATCAAGCAGAAGCTGCCGGAACTCAACGGCGGCTACGTGGCGATGGGCACGGGTGGCTCGAGCTACGGCAAGTTCGACAAGCGCATCTACAGCGACCTTGCCAGCGACCACCCGATCGACCTGTGCCGCTACCAGGTGCTGAACTGCTACTCCGGTCGCATCGGCCTGATCAACTCGGGCGGCGCGAGCGGCGAGAACGACCTGTTCGACGCCGTGAAGACCGCGGTCATCAACAAGCGCGCGGGCGGGCAGGGCCTCATCTCCGGGCGCAAGGCGTTCCAGCGCCCGATGGCCGACGGCGTGAAGGTCCTGAACGCGATCCAGGACGTGTACCTCGACCCGAAGGTGACGATTGCCTGACGCCGTGCGCGCGGCCGCGGCGGCCGGCCCGGATGCGGCGCCCACGGGGGGCGCGGTCGGGCCGGTGGCGCGCTGCCGCTGCCCGCGCTGCGCATATGCGCTGACGGGATTGCCGGGCGCGCCCGCCGACGCCTATGGCGCGTTCTCGGAGACGGCATGCTGCCCCGAGTGCGCGCTCGAGATCCCCGCGGGCGCCCACTGCCTCGTGGGCGGGACCAATGCCGAGGTCGTCGACCCGAGCGGTTCGCGCAGCGCGCTCGCCATCGTGCTCGGGGCGGCCACCCTCATCGGCGGCCCGTGGCTTGCGATCTTTGGCGCGATGTTCGTCCTCAGCACGGTCCAGGGCTCGACGCTGCGCCGCGGGATCCCGATGAGCGTGACGCAGGGATGGGCAATCGGCGCGCTTCCCGCGCTCATCGGACTTGGGGTCGGCGGGTACTTCGCGTGGCGGCGCTGGCGGCGCGCCGACGGGTCCTCCGATGAACGCGCCGGCGCCCGCATGCGCCGTGCGATGGTGGTGCCGGGCGCGGTGCACCTCTGGTCCGGCGAGCCCGCGTCCGACGCCAAGCCCCGCAGCATCGCCGGCGGCGACATCCGCGACGTACGCGGGCGCCGGCACATCCCGCTCTTTCGCCGCAAGGGCGCTGGCGAGGCGGGCGCGATCGACTTCGTGACGCCGTTTGCGCTCTGGGCGGCCAACTACACGAACAACACGGGCAACATGGCGAACGACGGGCGGCAAGCGGGCACCATGTGGCTGCTGATGCCCGGCGGCCAGCGGCCCGAGGCGCTTGCCCGGGCGCTCGAGAAGACGATCCGGCGCGCGCCCGTTGCCGTGCCGGTCGAGGTGGAGTCGAAGATGGGCGCGGCGGTGCAGACGCCCTTGGTCGACGGCAACCCCAACCGGCTGGCAGTGCCGGCGCCGATCACCCGCGGCACTCCCGCGGAACCCGCGACGTGCCCGCGCTGCAGCCACCCGCTCGGCATCGTGCCCGAGGGCTCGTGGTGGGAGCCGCTCCCGCACGACGTGCGCTGCCCGGAGTGCGGCCTGCTTGCGCCTGCGGGAGCCGTGGTGGTGAGCGGGTTCCGTAACGCATCGGGCGCGCAGTACGGTGGCGGGAAGGGGACCGTGGTGCTGATCGCCGGGATCGTCGTCAGCTCGCTGCTCCTCGTGGCCTCGATCATGCTGCTGGTCACGCGCGTGTCGACCGTGCTCGCGGTGGTCGTGCAGGTGATCGCGACGGCGGGGCTGCCGCTGTCCATCATCTTCGGCACGCGCCTGATGATGCGGCCCGTCGCGCGCCCGCGCGCGCGGTTCCAGCGCAGCAGCGAGACCTGGGTGGCGGAGCCAGGCCGCCTGCGGATGATCGGGCGCGGGAAGCGAGACGCGCCCGAGACCGTCGTGCCGGTCCGCGGCATCTCGCGCATCACGTTCGGCCAGCAGTTCGCCCCCGACAACTCCATCCCCGTGGTGACCGAGGTGCTCTCCGTGCGCGGCACCGCCAGGGGACTTGGGCTCGTGGGTGAGCGCCTTCTGCACGTGCCGCTGCCCGCCGAGGTGGAGGAGGACGCGGTGATCGCCGCGCTGAACGCCGCGCTCGGGAAGTGAGGCAGGTCAGCCGGGCTGGCCTGCCCGGAGCCGCGCAAGCACCCGCGCTGCAAGCGCCTCGGCACCGCCCTCGGGGATCTCGTCGAGCGTGACGGAGGCGAGTTCCTTGCGGACGCTGTCGGAGGCCACGAGGCGGATGCGGCGCTTCGAGGTGACCGCGCCCACGGCGGCGACCTGCCACGCGGGCACGTCCAAGACCGTCTCGCGCCGGGGATCGCCGCGGCGGTCGCGCTCGGTCTCGGTGACGCGGATGCCGCCGGCGGCCACGTCCCAGCGGCAGCGCGTGGAATCCCGGCGCCGGGCCCGGCGCATCAGCATCCACCAGCCGACGATCACGGCCACGCAGAGCAGCGTCCCCACCCAGGCGACGGCCTGCAGGCCGCCGCCGATGATCGGCGGCACCGGACCGCCAGCGCCGCTCGCCGTGACCAGCTGGTGGACGAAGTTCACCGCCAGCAGCACCGGCCACACCGCGGTGAACACGAGCGGCAGCGCCATCGCCATCAGGATGCTCTGGCGCTGCGCGTGCAGCGGCGGTAGTGCGTATCGCGAGCCCTCGATCACGATCGGCGGGCCGGCCGCGTCCGCGCCGAACGCATCGACGGCCGTCGGGGCCTCCGCGCGCCGCGCGAGCCCCAGCGACTGGCGCACGAGGTTTGCGATGCGATCGCCCGCCTCGATGGCAGCTGCGGCCTGGTCGGTGCCCGGCGGGCCGGGCTCGGCCGCGGTGTCGATGTTGATCTCCCAGGAATGCATGTCCTTGCGGCGCCCGTCGCGGCCGCGCTCCCACGTGTTGGCCACCAGGCGCGCGGCGATCCGGTCGCCGGCCCGCCGCTTCTTGCCCGTGTCCTCGGTGGCATAGACCCGGATGCTGGCGATGTCGTCGGCATCGATCCGCTTCCTGCGGCTCTTGTTGCGGACCACCTGCACCTGGCCTCGCGCGCCGACGGCCATCCCGAGGTCCACGCCGCGGGAGTCCGCTGTCTCCGCCAGCGAGCCGTGGTAGACGAACAGCGCGCCCGGGGTGCAGAGCCACCGCATGTCACGCGACGCCTGCGCGCCGGCATCGTCGTCGCCCGGCTTCGGCGACCAGTACCGCCACGCCGTCCAGAACGCCAGGCATGGCACGACGAGGGATGCTGCCTTCAGGACGCTCCACGCGCTGAGGTTGCGCGGTCCCTGCGTGATGACCTCGGAGAGGCCACGCACGCCGAACTGCAGGAACCAGAGCATGGGCAGCACGGCCAATGCCACCTGCCGCAGCCGGCGCCCGCGCGTGAGCGGCTGCACGCCGGCGGCAGTCACGCTGCCCACGAGCATGCGCGCACCCTCCGGGATCTCGAACCCGCACTCGGGGCAGTGCACCGCGGCGGTGAACGCGCCGAAGCGGTCCGCCGGCACGCCGGCGATCGGGCCGAGGGCGTAGTCGCACTGCGGGCAGCGGTGCATGGGTGCGAGGATAGCGCCGCGCGCGCGATGTTCCGTGCATGCCAGCCGCACCGATCGCCTCCCGCGTGGCCACGCCGCTCCTCCTCGTCGAAAATGGGTCCGGGGTAACCCCGGACACCATTTCACGCGCGCTGGGCGGCGCGCACGGGCTTGGAGACGGCGAGCGCCTCCTGCGCGCGGCGCATCTCCTCGGCGGCTGCGAAGTCCTCGCCGAAGCGCACGAGGCGCAGGCTGTTGGCGATGACGAAGACGTACGCCGCGGCCTGGTAGAAGGGCGTGATCCAGATGTCGATCTTGCCCGTGGCCGCAAGCGCCAGGCCCACGAGCGCAAGCAGCAGGCTGGCGCCGATGTTCACGGCCACGATGCCCTTCGCCTTGCGTGCGAGCTCCAGGAGGAACGGGATGCTGCGCAGGTCGTCGTTCATCAGCGCGACGCCCGCGCTGTTGGTGGCGATGTCGCTGCCGGAGAGTCCCATGGCCACGCCGACGTCGGCGCTCGCGAGGATGGGGCCGTCGTTGATGCCGTCGCCGACCACCAGCGTGCGGCTTCCCTTGCGGATCAGGTACTTCAGCTCCTCGTGCTTCTCCTCGGGCAGGCACTCGGCCTCGATGGCGTCGACGCCCACCGCCTCGCCGACGCGCTTGGCCACGCTGAGGCGGTCGCCCGTGAAGATCACCACGCGCCGCACGCCGAGCTGGCGCAGCTCGGTCACGGTCTCGGCCGCGTTGCGGCGCAGCTTGTCCTCGAGGCCCACGGCGCCGAGGTAGCGGTCGCCGATCATGACGTGCACGCCGCTCATGCCCTCGAGCTTCTCCTCGACGGCCTTCACCTGCGCGGCGGCCGCGGGGTTGAGCTCCGCGATCCACATGCCGCGCCCGGCGAACACGGTGCCCGACGCGACGGTCGCCTGCACGCCGCGGCCCGGCACCTCGCGGTACGCGCTGACGGTCGCGGGCGCGAGCCTCGCGCGGGCTGCCGTCTCCATGATGCTGGTGGCGAGCGGGTGGTTCGAGCTCTGCTCGGCATCCGCGGCGGCCTGCAGCAGCGCCGCGCCGTCGACGCCCTCCGCGGGCACCAGGCGGCTGACGGCGAACTTGCCGGTCGTGAGGGTCCCGGTCTTGTCCATCACCACGGTGTCGACCGCCCCGGCCGCCTCGAGCGTGCTTGTCTGCTTGACCATGATGCCGAGGCGCGCGGCCGCGGCGAACGCGGCCACCATCGCGGTGGGGTAGGCGATCAGGAGCGCGCCGGGCGTGGTGACCACGAGCACCGTGATGGCGCGCACCGCGGCGGCATCGCGCACGGCGGGGTCCGAGCTCTTCGACGTGAAGAACCACACGAGGCCAGCCACCATCAGCACCACGGGCACGTAGTAGTTGGACAGCTTCTCGATGAGTTCCTGCCGCGCGGTCTTCGACTTCTCCGCCTCGCGGATCAGGTTCTCGACCTTGCCGATGGTGGTCTGTCCCGCCACCGCGGTCACGAGGATGTCGAGCTGGCCGGTGATGTTCGCCGTGCCCGCGTAGACCTGCGTACCCGCCTGCGCCTCCACGGGAACGCTCTCGCCGGTGAGCGAGGCCTGGTTGATGGAGCTTGCGCCCGCGGTCACCGTGCCGTCGACCGGCAGGTTCTCGCCGGGGCGGACGCGCACGGTCATGCCCGTGCGGACCTGCGCGAGCGGCACCTGCCGCTCCGCGCCGTCCTCGCCGACCAGGCGCGCCTCCTCGGGGGTCAGCTCCACCAGCTCGCGGATGGCGCGCTGCGCACCCCACGCCGTGCGGCTGAGCACCAGCTCGGCAAGCCACAGGAAGAACGCGAGGAACCCGGCCTGCAGGAAGAAGTTGTTCGCCATCGCGGCCAGGACCGCCAGGCTTGCCAGCGCGTTGCCGCCGGGCCGGCCCTCGCGCAGCTCGCGCACCGCGCCCGCGAAGAGGGGCGTGGCCACCACGATCGCGCCGATCGCCGCGGGGACCTGGGTGACGTTCTCCGCGAACCCGAACAGTGCCGATGCGAGCCACGACACCAGGAGCAGCATGCCCCCCGACAGGGCCACCACGAGGCGGCGCTCGAGCTGGCTCCCGCCCGAGGCGAGTGCCTCGGCGGCGGACGCGGGTCGTGACGACGGTTCGGCGGGATCCATCCCGGCGACGGGGGCGGTGCTCATGGCCGGGAATGGTACGCCGCGGGTGGCGGCCGGGCAGCGCGCGTGCGCCGCTAGCCAACGCGCTCCGCGCGCGCCTCGCGGCCCATCAGGTCGCGGATGGCCTCGGCGGGGGTCTTCCCGTGGAAGAGGATGGACTCCACCGCGCGCACGATCGGCATGTCCACGCCGTGGCGCGACGCCAGCGCAAGCAGGGCATGCGACGTGGCTACGCCCTCCACCACGCTGTCGGTGCGCGCAAGGTAGGACGCGAGCGACTCGCCGCGGCCGATGGCCTCGCCGCACGAGCGGTTGCGCCCCTCGGGGCTGAAGCAGGTGGTGGCAAGGTCGCCGACGCCGGCGATCCCGAAGAAGGTCTCCGGCCGCGCGCCGAGCGCGGTGCCGAGGCGCACGATCTCGGCCAGCCCGCGCGCAAGCAGCGCGCTCTTGGCATTCGAGCCAAGGCCCAGCCCGTCCACCATGCCCGCCGCCAGCGCCACCACGTTCTTGGCGGCGCCAGCGATCTCCACGCCCACCACGTCGTGGTTGGTGTAGATGCGAAGCCACGGCAGCG